>Ga0154568_1049_pt1 | contig 10640 bp, 6 predicted proteins | sample RifGroF2_FD_115997 | JGI IMG/M metagenome (GOLD analysis project Ga0154568, IMG submission 115997) | Ignavibacteria bacterium GWF2_35_20 | reverse complement strand
TACGGTTAAATTTAATTCTTCAGGTATTCAGCAGTGGGTATCAAGATATAACTCTCCAGGAAGTAATAATGATTTTGCTGCTTCAATAGCATTAGATGGTTTAGGAAACGTGTTTGTGACAGGTAGTAGTCCGGGACCCGGAACAAAAAGTGACTATACAACAATAAAATATAATTTAACCGGTGTTCAGCAATGGATTCAAAAATATGATAGATCGGCGAATAGCTATGATTATGCAAATTCACTTGCCACCGATGGTTCGGGTAATGTGTATGTGACAGGGTATAGTTTTATCAGCGGTACAAGTGATGATTATGCCACAATAAAATACAATCCATCAGGTGTTCTTCAGTGGTTTCAAACTTACAATGGATCAGGAAATAAAGAAGACCAGGCTAATTCAATAGCAGTAGATAGCACTGGTAATGTATATGTGACAGGTCTGAGTATAGGAAGCGTATCGAATTATGATTACGCTACAATAAAGTATATCCAATCTCCCAATACTCCCAATGATTTATCCGCAACAGCAGTTTCAGCAAGTACAATAGAGCTTGTTTGGATAGAGACTTCGAAGAATGAAATAGGATTTAAAGTGGAGAGAAGCACAAATGCAGACACGAACTGGTTGTCAATAGATTCTGTAGCTCAAAATATTGTAACCTATACCGATACCAACTTATCAGGTAATAAGGTCTATTATTACAGAATCTATGCGTACAACACAGCCGGAAATTCTGATTATTCAAATGTCGCATTAGATACAACATTTAATCCAGTTGGTATTATTTTAGGAGAAGGACCAATTCCTGCTAATTATAGCCTCAACCAGAATTATCCCAATCCGTTTAATCCAAGTACAAAAATCAGTTGGCGGTCACCAGTAAGTAGTTATGTCTCCTTAAAAGTCTTTGATGTCCTTGGAAATGAAATTGCAACTTTAGTAGATGAGTACAAACCTGTTGGAAATTACGAAGTTGAATTTTCCACTAAAGGCGGACAAGCAGCCGGCAGTCATCAATTGTCAAGCGGTGTGTACTACTATCAACTAAAAGCAGGAGAATTTGTGCAAACTAAAAAATTAATTTTAATGAAATGAAAATGCTGAGCTTAAATTAATTAGAGGAAATTATATGAAATGGTGTGCTGTATGTTTTATTCTTTTGATTTTTTCAACGACTTATTCTCAAAATCCTGAAGAATTATGGGAAAGGTTTTATCCATCTACTCCTGATACCGGAAATTTCCATACTAATGACGCAGCAATTGATTTAAATGGAAATATTTATCTGACAGGATATAACACTTCACTAACAGACGGTACTACCGAATATGTAACAATTAAGTTTGACAGTTCCGGGAACAGATTATGGACTTCCAATTATAGGGGAGATGTAATTTCAAAATATACACAATCTTTAGCGGTTGCAGTTGACAGCAGCGGTAATGTTTATGTAACCGGAACCGAAAAAGGAGCATTTATCACAACTGTAAAATATAATCCTAAGGGAAAACAATTGTGGTCAAATAGCTATTTATCCGATAGTGTTATCTATAGTAGTGGTAGAGATATTATAGTCGATAATTCAGGTAACGTATATGTTACAGGTACCGGTATTCGTTCTGTTATTAATTACGAATGTATAACAATTAAATACAATAGTAGTGGAACGAGAGAATGGATAGCTTTCTATGATGATATCAATTACCAAGAGCGAGCTAATGCAATTGCTATTGACAGCATCGGAAACATTTATGTTACCGGAAACCATTTCGGAGGACTCTATGCAGGGTATTCATTTATTACTATAAAATATAATTCTTCAGGCGCTCAATTATGGGCCGATAAAGCAAACATTCCTGACGGTTTTAATATATCACAAGCTATCAAATTGGATGCCTCCGGTAATGTTTATGTCGTTGGTTCTAAAGGGTATCCAGGTACAAATATGAATGATTTTGTTACTATTAAATATAATTCCTCAGGTGTTAAGAAGTGGACCAGAACCTATAATGGAGCTGATAATCTTAATGATCAAGCAAGGGATTTAGTAATTGATAATTTGGGTTTTATTTATGTTACTGGATACAGCACTTCGGCAGGCGGGAAGAAAAATTTTTTAACTATAAAATATGATTCAAGCGGAACGCAGCAATGGGTGCAGCAATATAATGGTACAGAAAATCAAAATGATGAGGCATTCTCAATTGCAGTAGATAAAGAAAATAATATTTATGCAGCCGGTAATACTTTAGATTCGCCTAATTCTGATATAGCCGTTATTAAGTATAATTCTTCAGGTGTTGAACAATGGGTTAAAAAATATAATGGATCAATGAATTCATTGGATGAAGCTAGTAAAGTCCTGGTATTTAACTCCGGTAAAATATATTTGGCAGGAACTAGTAATCAAAATTTGGCGGATAAAGGATTGGTGCTTATCAAATATATTAATGATGGATCCATTGAATGGAAAGTTGAACCTGGTCTCTATGGAGATTATAAAGTGAATGATTTTAAATTAGACATTTCTGGGAATATTTATTTGACGGGCTACGGAAGTCAAAAAAGCGATCCAAAAGATTTTCTTACTATGAAATGTGACTCATTGGGAAATATTAAATGGACCGCAACGTATAACGGACCCGATAATTCAACAGATGAAGCAAACGATATTGATGTTGATGAGGAAGGAAATGTTTATGTCACAGGTCAGAGTAAGGGTATAGGAACCGGTTATGATTATGCAACAATCAAATATGATGCTTCAGGTAATCAGAAATGGATTGCTAGATATAATAGTCCTGCTTTCCTTTCTGATGAAGCTCAAAAAATCAAATTAGATAAGGATGGTAATGTATATGTCAGTGGTAATAGCCTGAATGCAAATGGAAATTATGACATTGCAACTATCAAATACAACAACATTGGTCAGTTTCAATGGGTAAAAAGATATAATGGAATGTCGAATGGTCTTGATGTTGTATGCGGACTTGACACTGATAAAGAATGCAATATTTATGTTGGCGGTACAAGTGATAGTGTTGGTACACTTTATAATTATATAGTTTTAAAATATAATTTGAGTGGAGATGAACTATGGATAAAAAAATATAACGGACTTGGGAACGATGGCGACTGGGCAAATGCAATGACAATGGATGACTCTGCTAATATTTATGTAACAGGCTGGAGCGTTGGCAGTGGAACGAATACAGATTACGCAACAGTAAAGTATAATTCTGATGGAGTTTTTCAATGGGCAGCAAGATGGGATGACCCGGCTAATTCTTTTGAGGAAGCAAATGATATCACAGTTGATACGGATGGAAATGTATATGTGACCGGATTCAGTGTTGGAGCCGGAACCGATAATGATTATACAACGGTTAAATATAATTCAAATGGAATACAGCAATGGGTTTCTAATTATAATGGTCTCGCTAATTTATCAGATGTAGGCACGTTCATAACTCTTGATGCCTATAATAATCCTTATGTCATAGGTCAAAGTTTTAATGGAAATTCTGAAATGGCGTCTATGAAATATGATTCCAATGGTTTGCAGAATTGGGCTTTTAGATATAATTATGATAACTATACCAGTATCATTCCAGCCGGGATTTTACTTGATAAAAGCGGAAATATTTTCATTGCCCAGACTATTTACGCCTCGGATAGGAGCGTGTGGAATATAAGAAAGTATAGCCAACCTGGATTCATACCGGTAGGTGTTAATGAAGAAATAATAACACCATCCGAATTTGTGTTGTATCAAAACTATCCGAATCCATTCAATCCTTTAACTACAATAAGATATGAAATACCTCAAACTGGCTTTGTAACTATTAGAGTGTATGATATCCTTGGAAGGGAAGTAGCAGCTTTAGTTAATGAAGAAAAACCTGCTGGAAGTTACGAAGTTATTTTTAATGCTTCACAACTATCAAGCGGAGTTTATTTCTATAGGATAAAAACAGAAGAATTTGTTCAAACGAAAAAATTAATTTTAATGAAATGATCGTGCTTAATTTCAATTAATTAGAGGCAGTAATATGAAACGTTTTCTAATCTTTTTAATTCTTGTCAGTTATTCAATAATTTATTCCCAAACTTCAGTTGAAGAAGCTTGGACTTTAAATTTTCCGCCTTTTTTAGACTTCAATAATATAAACATAGTTGATATGGGAAAAGATAATACAGGGAATATCTATTTAACGGGGACTATATACGAGAATACAGGGAATGCTGATATTTTTTTAATGAAAATAGTTTCGACTAGTTTTTTAGTTGAATGGATTGCTGTCTATAATGGACCAGCAAATACAAACCAAGATGTAGCTGATGATTTAGAAATTGATAATGAAGGAAACTGTTACGTCGCTGGCTTAACTTACACTGGTAATAATAATAGTGATTACTTAACAATAAAATTCAATCCTTCAGGACAGCAGGTATGGGTAAATACTTATAACGGTCTTGCCGACTACATGGATTGGATAAACGATTTATTTGTGGATAATGCTGGAAATGTATATGTGACTGGGGCCAATCACGAACAGAGTCAATTCTATACTAACGCTACAACGATTAAATATAATTCGGATGGGGTTATGCAATGGAAAAGCACTTATGTAGACTCCAATCTTTATGATGACGAAGGAAAGGCTTTGACTGTTGATAATTCAGGTAATGTTTATGTCGCCGGCCAGACATATACAACTTCTACTCAATTTTTAACAATTAAATACGACTCTGCAGGGGTTGAACAATGGACTAGAATTGCCGGCTCTCCGGCACAAATTAAATACGCCCAATTCATTGGTTTAGATAATTCAGGATGGATTTTTGTCGGAGGCACTAATTATAATCCTAGTCCTCCATATGGACCCATAGGTTATACAATTTGGAAATTCAATCCCAATGGTTCAGGCGCAGGGACTACTTATAATTCTCCTTTGGAAATGAGAGGAATGGTCGTAAGCCCACTGGGAAATGTTTATGTAACAGGTTCCCAAGAGTTAAATGGAGGTTATTCAACGGTGAAGTTTAATTCTTCACTAAATTTTCAATGGGAAAGCCTTTATAACGGTGGATTACATGATAGGCCAAACGATATAAAAATTGATGCTGATGAGAACATATATATTACAGGTCACAGCGATCCGTCACCTTTTGAATATAATGCAGTTACTATAAAATATAACAGTTCAGGTGCTCAACTTTGGGTTAACAGCCATGATAACCAGACTTATACTAGTACACTTGGAAGAGTGATATTATTAGATAATTCAGGTGATTTGTACGTGGCGGTTGGCAATTCTTCAGGCGTTGGAAATTATCCGGAAATTATCAAATTAAATAATAGCAATGGCAATCAGCAATGGGTTTCAAATTTTAAAAGTTTTAGCCAGCCAACTTCTATACAGGAAGACTCTGAGGGGAATATTTATATAGCTGGCTTTGGCGGATTAAATCAATCTATGTGGGATTATATTACAATGAAATGTGATTCATCCGGGAAAATAAAATGGATAAGAACATACAACGGACCAGCTAACGAGGCAGACCAAGCTAATGATATTGAAATCGACAGCGAAGGAAATGTATATGTTACCGGCGGAAGTAAGGGAATAGGTACTGATTTTGATTTTGCAACAATAAAATATGACTCCTCTGGAAATGAGCAGTGGGTAGTACGTTACAATTCTCCTGCTTTTTATTCAGATATTGCAGGAGACATTAGTGTTGATGCAGACGGTAATGTATATGTTTCGGGTAGTAGTTTAGGTTCCAATACTAGTTACGATATTGCAACAATTAAATATAATAACTTGGGTCAACTTCAATGGGTAAAAAGATATAATGGTTCAGCAGATGGTAATGACCTTGCACAGGGTCTTGAAATTGATTTATCCGGTAATGTATTTGTTGTTGGTACAAGCGACAGTACAGGATCGCTTTATGATTATGTAACTATAAAATATAATCCTTCAGGAAATGTAGAATGGGTAAAAAGATATAACGGACTCGCGAACGATGGTGATCTGGTAAGTTCTATGTCACTGGATAATTCAGGTAATGTATTTGTAACCGGATGGAGTTTTGGAAACACAACCAATTCAGATTATGCAACTGTAAAATATAATTCTTCCGGTGTTGAACAATGGTCTGCAAGATGGGATGATCCTGCAAGCTCATATGATTATGCAAACGATATTGCTGTTGACGGAGATGGGAATGTATATGTAACAGGAATTAGTCAGGGAATGGGAACAGATAACGATTACACAACAGTAAAATATAATTCTATCGGTGAACAGCAATGGGCAGTCCCTTACAATGGTCAATCAAACGGCAGCGATGTTGCATATCATGTTACTCTTGATCATTTAGGCGATATTTATGTTGCCGGTTACAGCAATAACAATGCTGAATATTCCACAATCAAGTACAACAAGCAAGGCGTGCAACAGTGGGAAATAAATTTCGATTTATTGAATTATCAGGATACAGCAACTGATCTCTTAGTTGATAATTCCGGAAACGTTGTAGTAGCTGGTTACAGCAGCAAAGCAGGCGAAGAGTGGTTATGGAGCATTGTCAAATACAAACAGCCCGGTTTTCTTCCTTCTGATGTTGAGACAGAAACAACCCTGCCCACAGAATTTGTTTTATACCAAAATTATCCAAACCCATTCAACCCAACTACCAAAATTAGTTGGCAGTCACCAGTAAGCACTTGGCAATCTTTAAAGGTTTACGATGTACTTGGAAATGAGGTTGCAACACTTGTTGATGAAGAAAGACCTGCAGGAAGTTACGAAGAAATCTTCGATGCTAACTATCTTTCGAGCGGAGTTTCCGCCAGAGGCGGATACGCCTCCGGCGTATATTTCTTTAGAATAAAAGCAGGCGAATTTGTGCAAACCAAAAAATTAATTTTAATGAAGTAATTAAAAAAAATAATTTGATACAATACTGCAATAAATTATTAATTGCTATTAAACTTATAAATAATAGATCTAATGTGAAGAAAAACACCCTTGTGACAATAATTAGTCTCCTAATCGTTTCAACAAATCACGCACAAATAATTAATGCTGGATTTGAAAATTGGACAAACGGAAAACCTGAAGGATGGGAAATTAATAGCAGCAGCATGGTCAATCGAACCAATAACTCCTACTCAGGAAGCTTCGCCGTAAAACTTTCTGGAGAAAATAAAATTGGTTCTGTGTCTACTGCTCAATTAATTAATGGAACATCAGAAAATTTTGGTACTCCCGTTTCTCAACGCCATTCAAGTTTTAACGGATGGTTTAAGTATATTCATACATACTATGAAAAACTTGAACTCTCTGTTTTAATGAAGAAAAATGGATACATTATCGGGGAAGGTACAATTGATTCTTTACCTGAAGCCACGGACTATAAACAATTCACATGTTTCATTACTTATTACTCAAATGAGATTCCGGATACTTTAGTAATTGTATTGAAGTTTACTGATTATAATATCTCAGGAGTTCCAACTGGTGCAGCAGCATATTTTGATGATCTGTCATTAGAAGGACTTGTTGACGTAAAAGAAATTATAAACAACCAGTCGCCACCTGTCTATATTCTAAAACAAAACTACCCAAACCCATTCAACCCAACTACAAAAATCAGTTGGCAGTCTCCTGTAGGCAGTTGGCAAACTTTAAAAGTTTACGATGTGCTTGGAAATGAGGTTGCAACACTTGTTGATGAATATAAACCGGCTGGAAGTTATGTAGTTGAGTTTGACGGCTCAAAATTATCAAGCGGAGTTTACTTTTATAAAATTCAAGTCGGAGAATATGTAAGTGTTAAGAAAATGATCCTCCTTCGTTAATACTTCAGCGGACAGGTTTTACTCAGATGACATGAGCTTCTAATTATTTTTACAGTTAAATCATTACTCGAATAGTATGAATAAAATTTTTATTAATGAGGTATAATTAATGATCACATTCCGTCTTCTTATATTAGCGGTCTTTTCCATTGTAACCACTTTCACTACATTTCCACAGGAAATTAATTCGCATCGTATCATCAATGTGACTTTTGATACAAGCCAACCCTCCGATTTAATTATTAATCATGGTCGGTTAATTTGGAAAGATGTTGATATAAATAACAACACTTACAATCTTAAATATTTCTCAGGTGCTGAAATATTTAAGCTTGATTCAAACTTAGCGGGACTTACATCAGCTATTGATGCTGATTATGTAGCATGGAATACTTCATCTGAGGAAATAAAAATATTTAATGTTAAAGATTGGAGCACAACTTCTATTGGTGTATCATATAATCCGGATTTCAGGCAGTCAATATCGTTAGCTAACGGAAAATTGGCTTATGCAAGAAGTGCAGGAAACGGAACGGAAATAGTTATGAAGAATTTAACTTCAGGAGATGAATCAGTATTTAGTGCAGGAGTCTGGAATCTTGAACCTTCTTTACATCATGGGCAGTTAGCATGGACTCAAAAATTCTTTGCGGATACTACTGTTTCTAATATTTATTTATTCGATGGTCTAAGTACACGAAATCTCTCAAGCAATACCTTATCAAAAAATTATCATCCGGTTTTGAAAGATGGACAGGTTGCTTGGCTCCAGTTCTCCAATAACAATTTTAAAGTCATGTTATTTGATGGAGATTCTGTAAGAATTCTTATCCAGGCTGATGCAGGTTCATACATTTCCGGTTATGATTTAAGCAACGGATTCTCGGTAGCATCAATAACCGATTCTTCAACAAATAATTCTACTATCAAAATTTATAATTCCGAAACTCACACCTTTACGATTTTGAATGATACTGCACGTATCTCAAATCTCCATATTGACAACGGTTTAATTTGTTGGCAGTCTGGTTCTGGAGTTATTAAAAAACTTGTGGTACATGATCTTAAAACCGCAATCTCAGAAGAGGTCGGTTCTGCTGAAAAACCTATTATTGATGATGAACAAATTGCCTGGACATTAGGTGATGTAATTGAATTACGTGTACCGGTTATCTATCAACAGCTAACTCACGACTTATTGAATGGCTGGGAGCAGACAAAATTTAAAACAATAGATAATGGAAATATCGTTTGGGGAAATTATGAAAATGAGAATGCAGGTAATATGAGACTGTTCTATTCTGATGGTAACAGCTTAACTCAATTAACTGATTCAAGTGTAGTCAAAGACTTTTTAATGGCAAATGGTGGGTATGTAATCTGGAGGCATAATTTTGATTTCCTTTGGTTGTACGATGGAAATAATCCGCCTGTGCAGATAATTGATAGTTTACAGTCTGAAAATCCTTATATCGCAGGAGGTTCAATAGGATTCTTTGGATTCAGATCTAATTCCGGTACTAATATTAAAAGTGCATGGCTGTATGATATATCTTCTTCCTCACTCGTCCAACTTACAACTGACAGCAGTAATAACTGGAATGTTTTGTGTGAGGGAAATACAGCTTGTTGGTTAAATACCGATACTCAAAAACTAATGTTTTACAATGGTTCAGCTATTTCAATATTAAGTGATTCGATTGCTGAATATGATTACAGTTATCGAAATGGTAAAATAGTATGGAGCGAGAGTCGAAATAATATTTGGCAGATTATGTTGTATGATTTACTAACCGGAATAAAAGCTCAAATAACTAACGGTACCAAACACATGCTTAAACCTATAACCGATGGATCAAAAATAATTTGGTATGAAAATGCGGATTATCCATTTCCGCCGGTTACGCCTGTAATGTGGTATTACGATATAACGAGCGGAGAATCTAAGAAGGTTGCTCATTTCTACTTTACTGGTAATGAATGGCAGTGGATGAGCAATGGAAAAATTGCATGGACTCAAAACAGTAATGTGTTCGTTTATGACGGAGAAATTATAAGTCAACTAACAAATGATGATTTCATGATTAACTCTGAATCGTACATTGATAACGATGTTTTAGTTTGGCGCAAAAGCTTTAATCCAACAAAGGACAATAATGGAAATATATTTAAAGGGAAGCTCACTCCCCTCGTATCATTTGATGCTGAAAATATAAATGGCAATACTCCATTGTCGGTTTCATTTTATAATCGCTCTTTTCAGGGTGTTCAGACATATTTTTGGGATTTTGGAGATGGACAGACAAGTACCGAAAAAAATCCAGTTCATGCATATCAAAATCCCGGAACATTTTCTGTAACTCTAACAGCTACCGGATCAGCCGGCTCATCAACCGAAAAAAAGATTAATGTAGTTCGGGTTTCTAACCCATCTGGTATAAATATTAATCCAAGTTTTCCCTCCGAATTTGCTTTATATCAGAATTATCCAAATCCGTTCAATCCAATTACAAAAATCCATTACTCAATTCCGTCAAATGTCAAAAGTCAAATGTTAAACGTGATATTGAAAGTTTATGATACGCTGGGAAATGAAGTAGTCACATTAGTGAATGAATACAAACCTGCAGGGAGTTATGAAGTAGAGTTTAACACCTCACGATTATCATCAGGAATTTATTTCTATAGATTACAATCAGGCTCCTTCGTTGAAACAAAGGCGATGATACTTTTAAAATAATTAGAAATTAATAAGTCGTG
>Ga0154568_1004_pt1 | contig 65212 bp, 58 predicted proteins | sample RifGroF2_FD_115997 | JGI IMG/M metagenome (GOLD analysis project Ga0154568, IMG submission 115997) | Ignavibacteria bacterium GWF2_35_20 | reverse complement strand
ATGCTTTACTTAGGTCTTTATTGTACTCTTAATATCTTTACACAAAAAACAAAAACTTAAATGACAATACTATATAAACCGGCATTAAATGATAGCTGACATAATTCTTTTTTATTTGAACAGCACCGAACCATAATTCCTTCTTAAACTTTTCAGACATTGGACCGGTCAATGAATAATTTCTTTTATTGTCGGTGGATACTATTAAATTTTTTTCATGTTTCTTCATAATCTTTACTAATTTATCATAAACTGGTTTTAGATTAATTTGTTTAGCCATGAAATTTTTTAAGAATTAAATTGTTAATAATTAATGCAAAAGAATCTTTTTTTATCTGTAATAACCTACCAACTCTTAGCTGATAGAAGTAGATTCCACTAACCAACTGCTGATTGAAAATTATGTTTATAATAATTGTTGGATTATATAGCTGTCACGGTTGATCATGACAGCTACAAAGAAAAAATAGTACTGTGTTATTTAAATGATTTTATTGTTTACTTATTCATTATTCAGGCAGTTTTAAATGATTTTACTAAATCTACCATCATAATTAAAATAGCACATGAGCCCAGGATCGCAGGAATATAATAGACATCTTGATAGTTCAAGCCATCGAACCAGCGTCCGAAAACCGGAGTACCTAACCAGGCACCAACCCAACCGAAAATAATTTTTGAGATGAATGAATTAATACCCGGTCTGACGTAATATTTCAGTCCAAAATGAAAAATTCCTGACACTACAAGACTTACTACTAGCAGAATTAGAAAACTGGTAAAATCCATTATACACACCTCCTTTAAAGTTTAGATTAGTTTATAACACAGTACTTTTTAATAATTGATTTAATATACAAGATCCTTGTTGGAGGAATCTCCATCAATCCCTCATGATAAAAATAATCAATAAAGTTAATTAAGTAAACAAAATATGTGGATGGCAAAAAAGTATTTTTTAATGCTACAAAAACATCGAATCAGAGCATATCTGTCCAAAACGATAAAAAATAAATCCCTCCAATAAAGTGGTAAATTTGTTTAGACAAAAATAAAACAAACCACAATATCGAGGGATGTGATGGTAAATGTAACTCTTTTCAGTCAGATATTACAACACATAAACAGAAATTTTTTCACAAAAGTAGTAAAAAAATATTCAACAGATAAACACAATAAGGGAATAAACAGTTGGACGCATTTAGTTACAATGTTATTCTGTCAATTTGCAAAATGTCAGTCGATAAGGGCAACAACAAATGGGCTACTATCAATATTAGGAAATCTGAACCATTTAGGGATACAAAGAAAATCACCTAGCAAATCATCCCTATCATATATAAATGCCACCCGAGACTGGCAGATGTTTAGAGAGTTTTTCTTTTTGTTGTATGAGGATTTTCAGAAAAAAGGTCATTTCAAAAGGAAGAAGTTTAAGGGTATCAAGAAAAAAATATTTATGCTGGATAGTACAATAATCAGTGTATGTATAAAAGTATTCGATTGGGCAAAATATAAAAAAGAAAAAGGAGCCATAAAGCTGCATACGCTACTTGATTATGATGGCTGTATGCCGAAATATGTGTATATGACAGATGGAAAGAAAGCAGATGTAAAACACGCCAATTATATGCTAATGCCAGAGGGTTCAGTAATAGTTGCAGATAGAGGCTACATAGATTTCAAGATGCTCTTTAGGTGGAAGAGAGAGAAGATAATATTTGTAATGAAATTAAAAGATGCGATCAAATATGAACAAGTAGAAGAATTTCCCTTACCGGAAGGAAGAGATCAGCATATACTAAAAGATGAAAAAATCAGAATGACTGGTCAAGATACAAAAGATCTTTATCCTGAGTGCCTTAGACGGGTTGTAGTATATTCTGAGACAGAAAAAGCGGATGTGGAAATAATAACGAACAATTTTTCTTGGACAGCATCAACAATATCAGAGCTATATAAACAGCGTTGGTCAATAGAAACCTTCTTTAAAGAGCTTAAACAACACTTAAAAATCAAATCTTTTTTAGGAACAACTGAAAATGCAATGTGGATACAGATTTGGACAGCATTGATAACATTACTGCTGTTTAAATACCTTAAAGAGATTTCAAAATATGGATGGAGCTTATCAAATTTAATAGCTTTTCTAAGAATGAATTTATTCGTAAAGATTCTTTTAACCGAATGGCTGGATAATCCTTTTAAGCCACCAGAGGATCTGTCAATGAAAAACAGACAAGTGAGTTTATTCTAAGGAGGGATTGTTTTTAAGATTTTATTGAATCTGTCCAAAACAGTTTATAAATAAAACTTTTTCTCTCTCTCAATTTTATTTTGGACAGCACTGATTATTATCATAAAAACTATATTTGCATAGGTTTTTAACCACCCCTTTGGTTTCGACCAAGGGCGCAGAGTCACTTCGGTGACTCTTGCTTTTTTAAATTATTTATCCGGTTTTTAATGCGCACTATAATTTATACCGATGGATTCAATTTTTATTACCGCGCAGTAAAAAATACTCCTTACAAATGGCTTGATTTCAAATCACCTTTCGAAAAACTCCTTTCTAAGAATAATGAGATTACTCAAATCAAATATTTTACAGCTCTTGTCTCGGGTAAAACAAATACTCAAAAGCCAATTAGACAACAAATATATTTAAGAGCCTTGCAATCTTTCATCCCAGAGATTGAAATATACTATGGACATTTTTTAACGCACGAAGTAATAGCTCCACTAGCTCAACCAATCAATAATCAGAGAACAGCTAAAATCACCAAAACTGAAGAAAAAGGTTCTGATGTAAAAATTGCAGTTCATTTGTTGAACGATGCTTGGTTGAATAATTACGATTGTTCTATAATTGTTTCCAATGATAGTGATTTAGCCGAATCAATGAAACTTGTGAAAGAATATCACACAAGTAAAATTCTTGGCTTAATTATGCCAGGCAAAGGTCATCCTTCCAAAGAACTAATGAAACACGCTGATTTCGTTAAAAGAATCCGAACTGGAATACTAGGAGCTTCTCAACTACCTAATCCAATTCCCGGAACAAACATTTCAAAACCACATGATTGGTAGAATATTTTTGCCAACTAACTATTAAGTATTTTATCTGTAAATGAGCAAAAAAATAAAATGATGAGAGTTGAAAATTCTAGCTGCTCATTTGCAGATAAAATAATGTTGTCTGCCAATGGTAGATAAATGCGAAACCACATCAGGCAGGCTATGGGTATTTAATACGGTTTCTCTTCCCTTAGCTACAAATACTGCATCGCTTATTTTCATTTCTTTTCTTGTCATCACAGTGTTAATTAATATTTTGTAAATTATTTAAAACTTCGTTATTCCTTCTGCACCCATCTCGTTGGGATGGAGTTTATTATGAAAGTGGATATACCTTTTTATCCAATCGACGTAGCTCTCATCTGTACTCTGTGAGTAGTGTGCTGCCCGTATATCAATTCTAAACTGATCAAGCAGCGCAGGTTTATTTTGAGTTTATTCTTTTTTCATCAAATCCTCGTTAAATATAAAAATAAACTAATGAACGAAAATCAGATAATCAATTCTTATTAGCCTGTAATTCACAATTAAACGCTCTATAAGGTTATTTTGCAAAATTGATAACTGCATTTAATCCCTTGATAATTCTTCTATTGTACCAAAACCATCTTCTTAGTTTGGCTGAAATCACCAGCTTGCAAACGATAATAATATATTCCGGACGACAGGTGGCGCGCACTTGATAATGAATTACCACTGGAGGCAGAAAATTCAATTTCATAATTGCCAGGTAATTTTTCTTCATTAACCAGCGTTGCATTCTCCTCACCCAGCATATTGAACACTTTTAACACTACTCTAACAGAATTACTCAATCTGCTTCTATTTTCAGATAGCGCTGGAATCGAATATTGAATCTTGGTGCTTGCATTAAATGGATTGGGGTAATTCTGCATTAACTGAAAGTCTGCAGGACAATTTGGACAATCATTCTCCTCTGAAACTGAAACAAATGGATTTTGTCCGGCATCGTATCGAATTATTCCGCCAACTATAGTCATTTCAGAAACAAGATCATTTAATTCAGGAGCTGTCATTGTATATAAATCATGCGACCAAATAACCAAGTCTGCATATTTACCGGGTTCAAGCGAACCGGTTGAATCTTCTGAAAAGCTCGCATAAGCCGAACCCATTGTATGAATATGCAGCGCTTCCTGGATTGTTAATTTTTCTGTTTGGGTTAAAGGAACACCTGAACCAGAACGTCGCACAACAGCACCTCTGAATGCCCACTTCGGTTCCTGATATGGAGAAGCAGGTACATCACATCCAAAAGCAAGAGGAATACCCATGTTAAGCATGGTTTTTAATGGAAGCATTTTGTTCATAGTTGCTTCATCAGTTCCCTGAGTCCAACCATCTCCATACCACGTAATCCATTGCGGCTGTGTTGAAAGAATAATGTTACTGTTTTTCATCCGCTGCAGTGCAGATGCAGTTGGAAATAAACCATGTTCTATACGATGGCGTGGATCGGGTCGTGGATTTTCTTGCATGGCAAGTTCAAATGCTGTAAGCGTCATATCAATTCCTTCATCTCCCCCCACATGAACTGCTACCTGAATACCAGTATTATGCAGCTTTTTAACCATTCGATTCAGTTCATCCTGTGGATGATATGGATAAGAAATTTTGGAGGCTAATAAAGTTTTGTCGTAAAGTAAAGTTGTACCCCCAGCTAATCCTCCATCCATTGCAAGCTTCCATCCACCGAATCTATACAAACCTATATTGATTGGTTGATAGAGACTTATCAGGGTATCAACCTCTTGTTCGAAATCAATCAGCAGCATAGCATATAAACGAACTTTGAGCATACCGCTATCCGCATATTGCTTGTAAGTCATGATATCCTGAAGACTTCCGACTATCACGTCTTGTATGGAAGTATATCCCGCTTCAAGACAAAGTTCCTGCCCTTTATCTATGTCTTCAAATTTCTGCTCTACAGTGCGGTCTCCATAACCGGTAGCATATCTACCGACTAAGTTCTCGGCAGGATAATGAGATAAGATTCCATTCGGCTGCCCATATGCATCGTGCATGATAAGACTGCCAGGAGGATTTGGAGTTAAGCTGTCAATCCCTGCAATCTCCAACGCTTTCGAATTCACAACAGAATATTGCCCGCTGCAATGACGAAGATATACCGGATTATTTGGTGTAACCGCATCAAGATCCCAGCGATCAAGTGTTTCTCCAAATTGTAAAGTAAATCCTTGATTACCCGAAACCCATTCGCCTTGATTCAATTGTGCAACGTAATTACTTACAACCTGTAAGAGTTCGGCTTTTGATGTAACTACCGGATGGCGAATATTCAAAAAACCCGGCCAGAATTGCGCTCCGTAATACATTAAATGATAGTGAGAATCAATTAACCCCGGTGTAACTGTTTTCCCCTTCAGATCAATCTTTTTACAATTCGGTCCAGCTAATGCTAGAATTTCCGCATCGCTTCCTACAGCTAATATTTTATCCCCTTTAATCGCAACGGCTTGGTAAATGTTATCTTGAGCATCGACAGTAATTACTTTTCCATTGAATAAGATCAAATCTGCTTCCTCTAAAGCAAGTAAAGGTGTCGAGAAGGTCAAAACAACCAGTCCAACTAAAAGTATAAATCTTGTTTTCATGGTCCGCTCCTTTTTTAGTTTTAGTTAAAAACTTATAATTAATGTTCCTGAACAAGTTAATTATATAAGCAGCAACACTATTTAAAGATTGAATGAATGTTGATTTAGTGTATGATGATCTAAGACCACTTATGTAGTTAGCTGCCCGCATGGCAATTGTGAGTTGCTCGAGCAGTTTGGGTTTATTATTAGAAGGGAGGTCTTTCAAAAATACCTCATATAATTCCGGTTAAAAACTAATTAAGATGAATTACATAATCAATATTTATCAGAAATTAGCTAAAAGTAATTTGGATAGAATCTATGTCAATTCCCCAAGAACAAATAAAGTAACAAGCTCTAAATCAACTCAGCGAAGCAAAATCATTTTCCTTGTCTGTACAAAATTCCCAGCTTGGATTCGATAAAGATAAATCCCGCTGGAAAGGTTATTCACATTAAACTCAACTTCGTATACACCCGCCTCTTTGTATTCATCAACCAATATTTCAACTTCATTTCCAAGTACATCATAAACTTTTAATGTTTGCCAACTGCCTACTGGCGACTGCCAACTGATTTTGGTGCTTGGATTAAACGGATTCGGATAATTTTGAAATAACTTATATGAGCTAAACATTTTGTCATCGTATTTTGCGTCCGTTGATGTAATAATTGAATAGTTGTTTAGAAGAAATTCTTTTATACCGGCCCAGTATACTGCAACATATTTCACTTTTCCTATGCCTTTTGAAAACCAGGTATCGAGTATGCCAGCGTCAAAACAAGGTATTTGATGTTCAAAATGATAACAGTTATAAAATGTATCGGCAGGAGTAATAATTGTATCGCTTTTACTAACAAGAAATATTTTACGGCCAAATGAGCACTCATAACCAAGAGGTAATTCTATACTATCACCTATATCAAGCGTGAAATCGAATAATAAAAATTCCGTACTATCCGATGTATTTAAATAATAAACCTGGTTGTTATGTTCACGTAGCCAATATTCTGGTGTAGTTGCAAATAGAGCAAAACCATAGTATAATTTATTGTTTATTTTCAAAGTATCGACAATTTTTTCTGAATGAGGATCAAAATCTGAGTAAAACTCCCATTCATTTCCCAATGTCATAGGATAATAAGACGAATCAGAAAGGTTAAGTGAATATAAATTAGAGGAAGAAAGGAATAAGAAAAGAAAACATCCTGTTATAAACTTTTCCATTTTTTTTCTCCTAAATTAAAGTCATATATTGACATGGTTTGTCACTCGTCCACTAGAAACAAAAATGTTTGTTTGAAGAGTTAAAGTCAATAAGTATTTACATTTTATTTTACGGAATGCTTGCGCCCTCATGTTGACTAAGAAAGTTAGGTATTAGCATTATTTTAAAAATCTGGTTCTATATAAAATTAATTTTTATAGATCAACAGGTAACGTGAAATAATCCAATAACAGAACCTTTTGCCATATTCCATCTTTTAATTGCTTCTGGTGTGGGTAAGAGATCAATTTGAACCTGCTTTCCCCTAAAGTACTCAGACGCCTCATTTGAGAGTGAAACCATGCCACTCTGACCGGCACCGATGATAAGCTGTTCAGTTCCCTTTTCATAAACATACTTGGCCTCTTCTAGGGAAATTATGTGGGAGGTACCATATACTGCTTTGGATAGCTTCTTTTTTCGTTTCTCAATATTACCTGAAAGATGGATAATAACATCATGTTCTATTAAATCGCCACCTATAGTAATAGAACCAAATTCCGTATTGTCAATTTTAGGGTTCATTATTGCGCTCCTAAAATAGTTATTCCTTATGTCTATCAACGCCGTTGCCAATAAGCGGCGCCCCAGAACAGGAATACCACTTAAAAAACAACTGCCTATAATTATTAAAAATTTATTTAACGAACAATTTTACAAAGCACCATTACACGGAAGAACAAAGCCAATAATTACTAAAATGCCCAAAGCGAAAACGGCGTCCGCCTTGATTGGCTGGTTATATGCGATTTAATTAAAAAAAATAGTAACGCATTATTTTATGTTACGTAATCTTGATAATTCTTTTCTAAAAGTTTGATTTACTAAGTTTTTGTTTTTATCCAAATTCAGAGGAGGATTAAATTTGTCAATAAGAGTATTTTCATTTGAAGCCGAATTATCATTTTTAAAGAAAAACAGCGTCAAGTTTTCTTTCATCCATTTTGAAAGCTTTTCTTCATCATCATCAGAAAATTTAGTTTTCCCAGTATTTGGATCTTTATCCCTTGGAACTTGTTTGTATTTGAACATAGAACCAATACTTTTTCTTAGCGTTGAACGTCCGGCATTATTACCATTAAAATGTTGTTTATAATCTCTTGTTCTTAGACTCTTAGATGCAATTCCAGTATAAATTACTTCAAGATTATTAATCTTCGAAGTTTCACACCGAATCCCGATGTCCGGCAATTTAGAATTATTATTTAAACAAACAATATAATTGCCAGCTTTATTGGGAATGTCATCTTCATTATCGGATAATGGTTTGAATTCTATAAACTTATTTATGTCAACCTCTTTACCAGGAGTTTTTGATAAATCAGAATTATTATTTTTCGATTGTATTGGTTTTACTTCAGAATTGAAATCATTACTAAGGTCTTCTCCAATTATTTTTATTTGACCCGAAGTTATTAAATTTTCGAAGTCACTGGGTTGAAGGTCTATTATATCAAAATCGTCTTTCCCATAAAAACCAATATTTCTCATTTTATTGCGAATAGATTTTTGCTGGTTTCTATCTGCTTTGACTCTAAGTTTTATAAGATTCCGCAAATCATATATTTCTGATTTTGTAAAGGTATTTTTGCCTTTCATATAATTCTCTTCAAATTATTTTGAGTATTGAATAAGCATATAACGGCGTTGTGCTTAACCCGCAGCCCATAACAAGACTGCCGAATAGAAGCACAAACATTAATGATTTAAATAATTTTGTTTAGTAAGAACACTTTGAACAAGTTAGCCGAAACGGAGCAACTAACATTAAAATTATAAAAATGCCGAATGCGAAAACGCTGTCGGGTTGAAGCACTTGTTAGCTGTAATTTTAATTAATACAAAATTAATAGATTAATTTAATTGTTATTTATTTTGATTTGGCGATAAACGTATATGTTTGTTCATATTCAAATTCTTTTTCACTAAATAATGGAGGGAAATACAATGCAGAATCATCTTCATCTAATACTTTTACGCCTACCGCAAAACTATATTTATCAGATTTAATTTTTTGTATATGAATCATATCAATTTGAACATCGTCTTCAAATACAATTCCTTTGAGTGCATCCAATATCGATTTGGTAACATTATCAATATCTTTATTTTTATAATCGGATGCTTTAATCATAATTTGAACTGCAACTAACAAACGTCCTTTGTGTGGCCAATTAGGATTTCTCTCAAGGTTATTTTTTATGAATTCTTCAAAGACTTTACTTCCCTTAGGTGTAATTATTTCAGTTATTATTTTATTTTCATTTTGTTTATAACGAATTCGTTTTGAAGGTACGGTTGTATCAAAAATAATAAATACATCATCGTAAAAAGGATTTTGATAAAAAATAACTTTATCACCCATTTGATTATTTTGTATAACTTCTATTTTTATAAAAACGTAATATTTTTGTTTCAGGTTTATCTGATGAATCCATAATGTATTTAATTAAAAGTTCTCTTTGTCTTCTCTCAGCCTCGTCTTCTTTTTTAAAATATTCAATAACATATTCTTTATCACCATAATAATGTTTATAATCTTCAAATATTAAAATATATTTTTCGTCTGAAAATCTATTCTCGTCTTTTGTAATAACTTCATTAATTTCAAAATAATTGTCGTCTCTTGAATAGATTTCTAAACTTGTAAATGAATTTAATTTTATTGTTAATGTTTTGGAAGAATAATCTGGTTCAAAATTCTTACTCCGAATTAATTCAACAGAATATTTGTCTATAGTATTTTTCTCAAAAATGTTATTAATAATTTTTAATAAATCTGGAACATTATTGACATAATAATTGCTCCAGACTTTATCGATTTCATATAATTCTTTGGTGTAATGAAAAGGTGGTTCTTGCTTGACATAAAAAAAGTGTAAATAGCCAATTACTTGTAAAGGTTTATTTGAATCTTGAGAATTATAGACTTCTTTAAATATTGTGCAACGTATTGAGAGTTTTAGTGTATCCGATATTAAATGATAACCAGGCTTTTGAAATTTACTTATTACTTGTTCTAAACTATCATCAATAGATATTGAAATATCATCAATTCTAACAGTTTGTGAATAGGTTAAAATATTGAGACAAAAAAAGAAGAAAACTATATTAAAATATTTCATTTTCTTTTAATCTTACTTCAAATGATATTACAGCTAACGGCGTTGTTTTTAAGCCGCCGCCCAACACAGCAATACCGCTTAAATTTATAACGCCAATAATTATAAAAAACTTATTTAACAGAACAAACTTGAACAAGAAACTTGCTTTTATAACCTAACTTGAAAAACCTAAACCGACCGCATCGAAGAGGCGGTCGGCTTGAAGAACAGGTTATACGCTAATATAGTTTTAAACCTTGTTTATTAATTTATTGTATTCGGAAATAAAATAATTAAAGGCATCAGGCCACAACAAAACAGAATTTGTAGAACTTGGTCTTGGAGCTGTCCATTTCCCTTCGATACTTCCATTTTTTACAGTGCCATTTATATATGCAAATGAAAAAATTGGTTCATCAATATCAGATTTTTTTCGTTCAAACTTATTCGTTTCAATTCTAGTGGGTATTTCATCAACGAAGATTCCTCTCAAATAAAACATCATTGGAGTCCAATTTTTTGAAGAATATCCCCAAACTTGCAACAACTCGTAAAGTGATAAATTTGGTTTTGAACTATTTGGCTTAAGATTAATAATTATAGTTTGATTATGGTAACCAGCTTTTTCAAGTGCCTCTTTAACTTTTATATTCCAAGGAAACGGTTCGTTATTTTTTTTATTTAACGAATACTTTAAAAGCCAAGGAATGAATCCATTATTACAGCCAAATAATGATATATTCTCAATAAACGAATAACTAATGAATTTAGATTTTTCTATTACATTATATAGAGCATACATTGTTTTTCAACCAATCCTATTTTGGAATTTATTACTTTTATTCCATTTGGCTTTGTATTCTTGATTTGTTTTGAGGACTTTTACATCAGCTTTATATTCTTGCTGAACCCAAAATATTTTGCAAGTTGCTTGATTCTCTTGTTTAACATAGAACCAAAGGGCATCCCCTTTCGCTTTATATTCTTGAGCAACTTCAAAATAAATCAAGTCTGCCTTATACTCTTGATCTACTGCGAATACTTTTACATTTGCTTTGTTTTCTTGGTTAACCACAAAAATTTTTGCCATTTTAATTACTCCTTTTTGTTAGCGTATAACGACGTTGTGGCTAAGGCGCAGCCCAAAACAAACGGCTTGCTTAGAATGACTACGCCAATAATTATTAAATATTTTTTCTACTCTACAACCTCGAACAAGTTAGCCAAAACGGAACGACAAACTCTAAAACTTATAAAATGCCAAATGCGAATACGCTGTCGCCTTGAGCCACTTGTTATACGGTTTTATATTTTACCATTTATAAACTTATTAACTAAATTTTCATAATTATTTTCTTCTAATTCATAAAAATTAAATAGCATAAACATTGGAGAAAGAATATCTTTTACCAGATTGACTATGTTATTCTCAATATCAGAAAGAACAAATTCAATTTCGGTTTCTGATTCATCTTCAAAACTAATATTATTATGAACTCTTGATGAAAAATCGTTAGCATATTCGAGTCTTTTATTTTTTAGACCGAAATGTTTAATTGAAAAATGAACTTTATGCAACCTATCTACACCCAATCGATTATACAATCTTCCACAGTATAATAATGCTTCGGTAACGCGAGATATTCTTGTTTCTAACCATATTGTATCTGCTTTTTTACTTTCTTCAAATAAAGAAAGTAACATATAAAATGCACCATTTTTTTTATTGCCCAATAATCATATGATGAGTGATACTTTGAATTAGGTATTTCAACATATATTCCTTCTGGACGGGGCTTTGGTTTAAATTCTGGGATATAAATTCCAATTGGCCAACTGGATTTTTGAATTTCTGCTGAACGTGCAGCATCATCTAAGTTACGCTGCGTGACTGATATTTGTGGATTTGCCAAAGTAAATTTAATCTCCATTCCACTAACAAAACCAATATCTTTTAATCCTTTTAATGCTATTTCATTTTGTTCCTTTAACCAATGGTTATCCCAAATTTCATTAATTTGAGCCCCAGATTCACTTATAATTGTTAGTCTTCTTTTAATCCGTTTTTTTAATTCTTCTTTAAATTTTGATTCCTTCCCAATTTCCCAACTTAAAATATCATACCCACTTAGATCAAAATGTATTTTCGCACCGTCTTTATTATGATTTGGACTTTCAAGGAAATGATCTTCCCTTACGGTTAGAATTAAATTCTTAAATTTATCAAGACCCATTGCATAACCAATTTCTAAGTAACAATTTGGACGTTCATTTGTAAGATCAGCAATTATAAGATCAGAGCCTTGTATAAATTCAATTATTTCACTTTTTAATAAGCCACCTTTGTTATGTTTGTCTACTCGCTTAGCATCAAACCCGCATTCTTTTATAGCAGGGACTATAGCATCTTCGCACACTTTATCTAGTTCAACATCTCCTATTTGCATAATAATAAATATATAACTCATATTAGACTTCCTTAAACCGGATAACGACGTTGCGTTTAGCCCGCCGCCCAGAAAAGCAATGACGGTTTTGTCAACACAACTATTTTTATTAAATAAATTTGTTTACGAATCACACACTTAAATAAAAACTAACACTGTAAAGCCAAACCCGAAAAACTCAAAACGACCGATTCGAAGAAGCGGTCGGGCTGAGATGCGGGTTAGGTTGCATAATCTTTATTGATTTAATTAGCATCATTAAAATGTTTATATGAAATAAAAGCATGATTCTTATAATCATATAAGAAAGCAAATCGTGTGAAATGTTCACTATTAAATTTATCTTCATAAATAATTTTTCCGGCTACAAATAGTTTATATTTCCCACTGAACACAGATATTGAGTCTTGCTGCTTAAAAATATGAGGAACTTCCCCATCTCCAAAAGTAAATGATTGTATTTGACCACCACCAATGGTAGCTTCAATTCCTTCACTAACTTGATACTCAATGATTTTTATTTCTTGAGGATAAACGCCAGTCCCAGTTTTCCATTGGGATGCAGCACGAACCTTATAAGCAGGAGTCTTTCCAGTATTAATAAAATCAATGTCATAAATAATGGGTTCTCCTACCTTAATTTGAAACTTAGTCATCTGCTTAATATTTATATATGCACGGGTTTCAATTTTAGCGAATTCCTCTTGAGCATTGGCTACTTTTCTACTGATATTAATAGAATTTTCAGCCATCGCAATTATAATTGAATCTTTTTTTTTTGGTATGTAAAGTTTGCAGAATCACTTTCTCGTTGAAATCGGAGAGTTTCGCGAGTAGTATAATTAGCGATTTGTGTTTCTTTCAACAACAAATATCCAACAACGAATGCTGCAATTGTTAAAAATAAATTAAGAAGATTGTTATGATTCTCAATCCATTTAATAATCTTTTTCATTACTTCAAATACATTTCTCAATTTAATAACCTAATTTTCATTTTCTCGCAACCTAACGCCGTTGCGGTTAAGCTGCTGCCCAGAACAAGAATTTAGCTTAGAACGCAACTGCCAATAATTATTAAAATACTTTTTTATTAGAACTACTTTGAACAAGAAACTATAAACGGAGCTACAAACTTAAAAATTTCATAAAAGCCGAATGCGAAAGAAGCAGTCAGCTTGAACCGCTTGTTAGCCCGTGTGTTAATATTATCGCTTGACAATATCGAAAACCGATATTATCTTTAAATTAAAAAATAATAAAACTATGGAAGACAAATTACTAAAAGATTTATTTCTTGGTTTCACTAAAGTTCATATTCTTCATCACGCTAATAAAGAAAAAATATTTGGACAAGAGTTTAATGATGAATTACAACGGCACGGCTACCAAATATCTTATGGAACTTTGTATCCTCTATTCCATAAACTGGAAGAACAAGGATATTTGAAATCAGAAACCGAAAATGTTAGTGGAAAATTACGCCGTTATTACTCTATAACAAAAAGCGGTAAAAAAATTTTAGAGAAAGCAAAACTTCAAGCAAAAGAACTAGTTGAGGAGTTATATGAGGATTGACAATAAATTTTGCTTCTTAATTTTTATTAAAAAAATTGAAAGGATACCAACTAATGAAATATATTATTTATAGCATTATTCTCTTTACTTTGTTTTGTGGAACATTAACCGCAAAAACCGATGAAGGTTCCTCCGGCTTCGACAATGGATTTTTTATACGAAGTGCAGATAGTTCATTTGTTTTCCGACCTTTCGGACTAATTCATACAGACCTTAGGATTATCAATAAAGGTATGCAAATTAATTCTGATGAAACTCAATCTTCAACATTTCTTGTAAGAAGGTTAAGATTCGGTTTTGAAGGCACGTTATATAAAAAGATTGATTATGATTTAGAAGCAAATATTGTTTCCCATTCCGTTGAATTAATTTTTGCGTGGATAAATTTTGGATACCTTCCCACTGCTCAAATCCGTATTGGTCAATTCAAAGAACCTTTTAGTTACGAAGTATTATTGCCGGAAAAATATCTTGATTTCATTGAACGTTCAATGGCTGCAACTGTATTATCTCCGGCAGAAGATATTGGGATTATGGTTCATAATTTTGGGAACCCATTGGGTGGTTTTTTTGAATACGGCATTGGAATGTTCAATGGTTTAGGAACTGATGTAAAGAATACAGATAAAACATTCGAGTATGCCGGGAGAATAAATATTTATCCCTTCCTTTCATCAGAAAATAGTTTATTCAAAAACATTCGCCTTGCTGGTTATGCACTTTATGAAGGAAACCGCACTGAAGGTGTTTACACTCGACAAAGAACAACACTTGGGTTTGAATTCTTTCCACGAGTAATTACCAACGGAAAAAGAATCTCTTTTGGAACTGATATTCAATGGTTATATGGTCCATTTTCATTAAAGGCAGAATATATTAAAACTCTGGAAGATAGAGCCGAAACTTTGGACAAAGAAATTGAAACCGAAGGCTGGCATCTTGATTTAACATATCTTTTAACTGGGGAAACTAAAACTTTAAGAATGAAATCAGGATTTGAGATTGCTGCAAGAATAGAACGGCTTTCAACAAATGCTGGTTCACCAATAACACTTACAGGATACGCTAATGCTTTGGGAAATCCTATAATTATTCAAAAAAATGACGTTACAACTCTCACAGTTGGGCTTAATTATTATTTGAATTACAACATTAAATTTCAAACCAATTACCAGCTTGATTTATTTGGTAACAGCTTGCTTACACCAACCAGTCGAAACGTAGATATTTTAATGACGGCTGATGATACACGTGGAAAACTTTTAGCGAGGGTTCAATTGTTTTTTTAATTATGCTAAGTAAACTTTTAAGGAACTTAAATGAATAATAAATTTTCATCGTCAATTATTCTAATTCGATTAATAGTCGGCACTGTGTTTTTATTAGAAGGAATCCAAAAATTTTTATTTTCCGATGAACTTGGGGTTGGAAGATTTATAAAAATAGGAATTCCTATTCCGGAATTTTTTGCTCCTTTTGTTGGAGTATTTGAAATTCTTTGCGGTGCTTTAATATTGATTGGATTGTTTACAAGATTAGCATCAATACCAATGATAGTAAATATGATTGTAGCTATTTCATCAACAAAAATTCCAATTCTATTAAATGATGGTTTCTGGAAAATGGCACACGAAGCAAGAACCGACTGGTCTATGCTTCTTGGTTCTATCTTCTTATTGATTGTAGCTGCAGGGAAATTTTTCAGTAGATACTATTTTATCAAAGAGTAAAAATGTTAAACAAGAATGATTCATTAATTAATAATATGAAATATGGAAATTATTATAATACCTTTTGCTGCATTTATCATAGCCATTCTGACATTTTTTTCTGGATTTGGTTTGGGCACAATTCTAACTCCAGTATTTATGGTTTTCTTTCCGGTTGATTTAGCCATTGCCTTAACTGGTGTAGTTCATTTTTTAAATAATATTTTCAAATTAGTATTAGTAGGGAAAAAAGCTGATAAAAAGATAATACTACATTTTGGTATTCCCGCTGTATTAGCTGCAATCCTTGGTTCTTGGTTATTGCTTAATATTACTGACTTAAAACCTATTTTCACTTATGAAATAAGCGGGAACAGCTTTGAAGTTTTTCCGGTAAAATTTATCATTTCTATTTTGCTTATTTGCTTCGCAATTCTTGACCTCGTTCCATACTTTAACAAACTTCAATTCAGTAAAAATAAGTTACCTTTAGGTGGTGCATTGAGTGGATTCTTTGGCGGTCTCTCAGGTAATCAAGGAGCCTTAAGAAGCGCATTTCTTATTAAAGCGGGTCTTTCAAAAGAATCCTTCATTGCAACAGCAGTAGTAGTCTCAAGCTTTGTGGATTTTACACGACTTGCCGTTTATACAACAAGATTTACAAAGGCAGGTTTGCAAGAAAACCTACTCATTGTTATTATAGCTACATTGGCTGCAATAGCAGGCGCTTTTTTAGGTAATAAGCTTTTGAAAAAAGTAACTTTAAAATTCATACAAATACTTGTTGCAATAATGCTAATATTAATTTCACTTTCTTTAGGTGCAGGACTAATTTAAAAGGTGTTTTTATAAAACAATTATTAATAGAATAAATTTGTTAAGCGGGCTAACGGCGTTGTGCTTAACCCGCAGCCCAACTTAAGACTGCCGATTAGAAGCACAAACATTAATGATTTAAAAAACTTTTTTTAGTAGAACCAAGCCGAACAAGATAGCCGATACGGAACAACCAACAATAAAATTATAAAAATGCCGAATGCGAACACGCTGTCGCCTTGAGCCACTGGTTAGGTGCGATTACTTATCATTTTTATTTTTCATATAAGTGTGAATAAATTTTCCGAACTTTTTATCCTTCTGTCTCTTTTCATAATATGACATTTCGTGATACAAAGATTCCTTATACATTTTTATGTAATTCTGATAACGTTCATTTGAAATTATTCCTTCTTCTATGCCTTTCAATACTGCACAACCTTTTTCAATAGTATGAGTGCAATCCATATAGCGACACTGTTTCGATAATTCTGAAATTTCATTAAATGTGTCATCGAGACCCGAATCAATTGATATTATTCCAAGTTCACGCATTCCAGGATTATCAACTACAATCGACCCATTTTCTAAAACTATAAGTTCGCGACGTGTAGTAGTATGTTTTCCTCTTCCGTCTTTCTCTCTGATTGGTTGAGTTTTGTATAGATCTTGATGAACGAGATTATTTAATAATGTAGTTTTACCAACACCGGATGAACCAAGTAAACAAAAAGTTTTAGAAGGAGTAAAGTGTGTTTTAATTTTTTCTATATCGGATAAATTGTTGTTACTGAATGCTTCTATTTTAATATCCGGTATTATTTTATAAATATCATTTTTCTTGCTTTCAATCTCATCTATGCTTATAAGGTCACTTTTACTTAGGAATACAACAGGGGTAATATTACTCTCGTTTATCATCACTAAGTAACGTTCAAGCCTTCTTAAATTAAAATTGGAATCAAGTGATTGCATAATTATTGCCGTATCTATGTTTGCTGCGATTAGCTGATATTCGATTTTTTTACCGGAGGTTTTCCTTTTTAATAATGATTTTCGCGGAAATATTTCATGAATGATAGCTAACGAATCATCGTCAAATAATTGAGCATAGACCCAATCGCCAACTGTTGGCAAATCCACGGACGAATCGGAATTGAATAAAAATTTTCCCGTTAATTCCGCATAAATATCATTCTTACCGTTTGAAACGACAAAACTATTTTTATTTACACTGATTACTCTTACTATTTGAAAGTAATCTAATTTTGATGTTTCAGTCTTATCGTGAAACCATTTATCGAATCCAAGTTTTTCAATATCATTCATATTCTTTTGTGCACCTAACGGCGTTGTGCTTAACCCGCAGCCCAGAACAAGACTGTCGATTAGAAGCACAAACATTAATGATTTAAATAATTTTGTTTAGTAGAACAAAGCCGAACAAGATAGCCGAAACGGAGCAACCACATTAAAATTATAAAAACGCCGAATGCGAATACGCTGTCGGGTTGAAGCACTTGTTATAAGGCTATTTTGCTAAAGTAATCTTATCAAGAAATTTATTACTCAATATATAGTCTCTAACACATTGTATATCTGTCTCTGAAAATGATTTAATATTGTCATTGGTTGTTTTATAACTTATGCGAATAGTTGGATTAAATCCTTTTAAAACTGGTGTTATATCTTTTAAATAATCACGAAATGCTCTTTGGCGTGGACGATTGTTTTGTTTCTCTCCATCTAACATTTCTGGGAATAGAGGATCAAATGATTTTAACTTTTGGAAACCGGAAGTCCCAGCTTTAACAACTTTTGAATTAGCAGTTGTTTTATATAACTCCAAATCGAATGAGAAACAATTGGTATCAGAATAATGTTTGAGAGTTGAATAACGGAATTGATTGAAATGCTGTGATTCATCGAATTCTATAGCAAAATTAAAAGGATTATTAAACCATATATCAATTCTTTGTGAACCGTAGTTAATCTGATCCGAATAATCTTTTAATACTTTATCTAGAGCATATTTATTTTCGACCAGATCTGAATAGACTTTGGATATTTCTTCCCACTTTGTTGCGTGTATTTCTTTTGATGGAGAATTTTTCAGCCAAGTATTTGTAATCTCCAAAGAATAATTCGGAATGATTTTAAATTGTTCTTTTAGTAATTCTACTACTACTTCCGCTATTGGCAATAACTTATTATCATTAGAATCATTTTGATTATTTATTGTTGTTTCTTCCTCATCTATGGAGTCAGAAACTTTTATACTACTATTTTCGGTAACGGAACCTTCTAAGAATTGATATAAATTGTTAATTACACTGCTCTCTGCTGAATTAAGCTTTTTGTGCTTTGCTACTAATTCTTTGAAGTTAGTTTTATCATAACGAAGCAAAACATTTGGATCAGAAATCACATCTGGGAAATGCTTTCTGAATAGTTCTTCTAAATTGTTAAGCGCATTCAAACGAATGTTTGGGTTAGATAAATTCCTTGATAACAATAATTGATGAACCTTTGATTTTAATTCAATCCACTTCATTTTTTTTGCCTTATGACGGCGTTGTGCTTAACCCGCAGCCAAGAACAAGATTGCCGATGAGAAGCACAAACATTACTGATTTAAAATATTTTGTTTAGTATAACAAAGCCGAACAAGTTAGCCGACACGGAGCACCAAACATTAAAATTATAAAAATGCCGAATGCGAAAACGCTGTCGGGTTGAAGCACTGGTTAGGCAACTTATTCCTCAATAATTCTATCAATTAAAATGAAATTCAAAAGAACTCTGCAAAAACTGAAGTTTGCATAAAAGTCATCCGCCATAATAAATGGGTTCCATTCAGTTCCCCAATCTGTTTCAGGATGAACCAATTGAATTCTGGTTTCATAATCTTCCTTTAGTGAATCAAAAATTTGTTCTCCTAATGGAAAATTGTCGATAAATATTTTTTTTATAAAATTTAAGTCAAGTTTTGTTGAGTAGTTACCGAATTTTTTTTGTAATAAATGAAGACAACCTTCAACACAGAAATAAGTATTTACTAAAGCTTCCTCGCCAAAGCTTCGATTATGCCATAACATTATTGATTTTAAGAAATGAGTTGATGTTCTTAACAATAAATGATTTCTAATACTAAAAGCATCGGTCAGTTTATAAACAAATGTTTCATAATTATTAAAATTCCTATACATATAATTGGTCACATCTGCTGTTATTTCTCTTGTGCGAAAATGATCGTTAAGGGGTATGAAACGATTAGTAAGAGCCATCAATTCTGATAAAAATAATAATCTGAATTGTTTAGGAATTTGTTCAATAACGGAATAGTCTATTTCATATTTGTTATAATCATTAAAATAAAAGTGGACCAAACTTTCATCTAATGCTAATTGAATAGCTGTAGCTATTTTTAACTCATTGCGTGTAATCCAGCCAATTTCAGAATAATTCAAGAATTCATATTCCGCAGTGTATTTGTTTTTAGTAATTAGAACCGGAAGCATATTTTGTATTAAATAATGCCAATTATTCTTTTTTAATTCACAATCAGGGTAGTATCCTTGGGCTCCTAAAATTCTATATTGTAAAAAATATTGACTCTTTTTACGCTTTAACAAAGAAAACATATGATCAAAAAATTTGGATATTTTTTTTCGATCATCATATGTCAATCTATCATAATTATGGATTTCCATTAAGATCATAGAAACAACTAGTGGATTTATGAAGTACTTATACATTTCCTTGGAAGGTTTTGGCATTTCCATAAAATCAAGACATTGATCAAAAATGAAAGATAAATCCTTTTCACTTAACGAATTACTTCTTTTGTACTTTTCGTAAAAAGATTTAAATAATTTTATAGCATATTCATTATAAAATCTTGTCATAATTTATGTTGCCTAATGGCCTTGCGGTTAAGCTGCTGCCCAGAACAAGAATACAGCATTGAAAACCCAAGCCGATAATTATTACAAAACTTTTTTATTAGAATTACTTTGAACAAGACTGCCGAAACGGAACGACCAACATTAAAAATTGTAAAATGCCGAAAGCGAAAGCGCAGTCAGCTTGAACCGCTTGTTAGCCACTTTTTAGCAGTAAACCAAGTTTTTGAGCTTCATCATTTGGTAACCATTTTATAAACCTACCACAAAGATTACACATCTTTTTATATCTAATTATTTTTTGACTGACTAACTCAAATCTAAAATCTTCGTGATTGCATACAGGTAAATATCTTTCTTTAGAAACAAAAGTATTAATTTCGTTTAAATATTGACGCAATGGTATACATCTAGAAAAGTTATTTAACATTATAAATCTATTTGAGCAGTAACCATCTCCACCTTTTGCATATTTATTTTCAAAATCAGGCAATAATATTTTATCTTGATTAATATATGCGCCTATAACGCTTTCATCGTAAAATTTAAAAACCATAATTCTTTTTTCAATTTCTTTGAGAGAATAAATATTTTTTCTAGGCTGATAATAGAAGTTACCAGGGACAAATAAATAAACTATTATATAACCTTTGTGAGAATAGTATTTAATCTTCTTTTCAAATAAATCTATTTTATTATTAGTTGCTTGAATTTCAAAAACGATATCTCTTTTCTGTTCTCTCTTTAAATAAACATCCGGTCGGAATATTTTATCAAAGGAAGACTCTAAAAATGTTTTACCAATATTTAAGTCTAGAAGTGTTTTATATACTAACTTTTTATGGAACATATGTTCTTCAGTTTCTGGCTCAGGATCACAATTAGATTGAACTTTATGACGAAAATGCTTAATCCTTAATTTCGCATTAACAAAAGAAAGTTTTTCATTACAATGACGACAATGAAATTTATTATTTTTGTTAATGATTTCGTCTGCAAAAACTTCTTTATTATCTTGATTTAAAGCTAATAATGCCATAATTCACTTAGTGGCTAACTATTAATTGAGCCGATTAAAACCGACTATCCTTTGGAATGTTAACCCGAAATATTTTCCGACTAACATTATTTCTATAACCTGGTTTAATCGCCATAAATCATTTAATTAAAATTATTTAATAAAATTTCTAAATTTTATTCGACATTTCAAAACAAGAAATTTAATTCTTCCTAACAAACTCATATTCTTAATCATCTAAAGGACTTTTAACTCCAGCTCCTAAATTAATAACATGAGTATATATCATTGTGGTTTTTATCCCGTGAGATAATTTTTAATTCTAGTTTTTATATATCTTTTTCCCCAGGCTGTCTTTAAATATTTTTCCCTTGCCGTCGCATCTTGTTGATTGAGGCATCCTTCCCAATAAACCAATTCTAATGGAATTCTATTTTTAGTAGAATCTACTTTTCCTTCATTATGTTTATTTATTCTATCAACTAAATTGCCGGTATAACCAACATAATATTTCATATCTTTTAACGATCTTAGAACATATGTATAAAAATATTTCATGCCGCATATCTCACGGGATGAACTGAATTATGCCCCAACAATTCTTGTATTGTCCTAATATCATAGCCAGACTCTAAAAGATGCGTAGCAAAAGAGTGTCTGAATGTATGAGAAGTAGCTGGCTTTAATATTTTTGCTTTTTTACAAGCTAATTTAATTGCTTTTTGTATTGTACTTTCATGGATATGATATCTATATATCAAATCACTATTATCATCCTTTATAAACTTATCTGCAGGAAATACAAATTGCCAATAGTAATCTTCATCTGCGTGCGGATACTTAATTGCTAATGCGTTAGGTAGTTTTGTCCTTCCCTTTCCTTTCTTCAAATCAGCTTTATGCTGCAAATATATTTTATTCAAATGCTTCTTTAATTCCGGAATAATTGATTTCGATAATGTGGTTATTCTATCCTTACCCCCTTTTGCTTCACGTACAATTATTTGATTCAAATCGAAGTTAATATCTTTTATGCGCAAATTTAACGCCTCTCCTAATCTTAAGCCCGAACCATATAATAGCGAACAAATAAGTTTTACAACTCCTTCAAGATGCTTGAATACCTCTCTAACCTCACTTCTTGTGAAAACGACAGGAATTCTTTTACTTCTTTTGGCTATTATTAAATCTTCTAACCAACCAAAATTTTTTCCTAACACATTTTTATATAAAAACAATATTGAACATAGCGCTTGATTTTGTGTTAAGCCCGTGAGATAATCTCTATTTAATGTTAGTTGATTGATCATATTTGTAAATAATTCTTTATACGGTTTTTAATGTATCTTTTCCCCCAAGCAGTTTTAAGATATTTTTCTCTTACCGTAGCATCCTGTTTGTTTAAGCAGCCTTCCCAATAGACTAATTTAAATGGATATCTATTTTTTGTGCTTATTACGATTCCTTTATTATGTTCTGCTAACCGTCTGTTGATGTTATTAGTATAACCGGTATAAAACATTCCATCTTTTAGAGATTTCAAAACATAGACATAATAATAACTTTTCATATCTCACGGGTTAAAGCTGATACATGTTTATCAACGGCAAGATGATTTAAGAATTGTTTTACCTCATCCGCACCCATATCCTTAGGATGGCGTTTGTTATGAAAAATAAAAAACCTTTTAATCCATGAAACGTAGCTTTCTTCTGTACTCTTCGCGTAGTGGGCTGCCCGCATCGTAATTCTCACCTGGTCGAGCAGTTTAGGTTTGTTATTTGATGCATAATCTTTCAAAAGAGCACCTAATAATTCCAGTTAAAACTAAGAAAGGAAAATTACATTATCAATCTTTATCAGAAATTAACTAAAAATGTCTTGTGTTAAACCTATGTTAATTCCAGAAGAAAGAATTAAAATAACGATCGCCTGATAAATTCACCTTAACAACAACATCTTTTTCATTTCAACATATTCACCGGCTTGAAGCCGATAAATATAAATTCCACTTGCCAATCCGCCTTTGGCGGAAAACTCAACCTCATAACTCCCCGCAGGTTTGTATTCATCAACCAATGTCGCAACTTCATTTCCAAGTACATCATAAACTTTTAATGTTTGCCAACCTGCCTTGCCGTCAGGCAGGCTGCCTACTGGCGACTGCCAACTGATTTTGGTGCTCGGATTAAACGGATTCGGATAGTTTTGCTCAAGCTTGAATTCGTTCGGGGCAATATATTTATCTTTAACACTTGTAACTAAGTTGCTGCTCCCGGGTGTTGGATTCATAAATTGCCAAGCAGCAGAACCATCAGGAAATCTTCCATAGGAAGTATCCGTTTTTTGCGGACCAAAGGAAAGCGAATCAAGTATCGAAACTCCGTCTGTATCAACCAAGGCAATGTATTCTCCGCTTTTGCTAAGCTTAAAGCTTGAATGAACACCCGGCTGGGTCAGATTATCATCACACCAAACGATTAAAAACTCTCCAGGATTTAAATAAAGTGACGGCTGAGTAAATCTCCATTTAGTTAGGTTAGCTGGATTATCAGTCAAATATCTTCCACTTAACAGAACTGGTGAATTAGTGTTATTATAAAGCTCAATCCAATCATCATGTTCTCCGCTCGGATCAGTAAATGAATTAGCATTGTCAGCAAGGAATTCATTAATTACAACATCACTAACAGATGGCAATAAAGCAGCAATGCTAATCGACGACTTCCTTGGATAAACTTGGAATTGATTCTGTGTGTCTTCAACGTAAATTGAAAATTTGCCTGAACCATTATTACCAAGTGGCGGAATAACACCGACATACCTGTCTGCCTCATCAACATTTTTTGTATTGGTAATTGGAGAAAACTGCATCGGATAGTTTTCTATTGCCGTTGAACCTGCTCTTGTAAATTGAATCGTCACTTCATTCAAACCAATATTGCTAAATGCAGAAACATAAACTCGAATTGTGTCACTTGGTCCCGGGTGTTTTGGTTCATAGTTAATTTTATAAGCCATTGGTTTTGCACTTAAATAAGCAAGTTGTGTGAATGTTGAACTGTTCCTGAGATTTACAAACTGCTTCAACCCATTCTTTACATGCTGATTTGAGTATGCACTTAATGAATATGAATTAAAGAAATCGTTCAAGGTAAATCCCCAATCGAGAGTACGAAACGTATCCTCAATTGCCGGTGCAGTTATCATTTGTTTGATGCTATCTATGTGAGCTTCCCAAAGATTGAGTGAGTAAACATTGTCTCGAATAAACTGCATAAAATGTGTATAAAGATTACGATATTGAGAGTTTGCTATTAATTTTTCAGCAAGAGGTCTCGGACCATCAACAACCTTTGAAAAATTATATGGATTGGCAGTTGCCCAATCAATATTAAACCAATCTATGCCGTATGTGTTGTCATAATCATATGGAATTATGTGAAAAATATCGTTTGAAGGTTCATAGTAGAGATAGTAATTATTCATCAACGACCAATAATCATCCCAGCTGCCCATCAGAACATTCATTGCGAAGTATTTTAACACACCCGGAATATCTATAGCCGATTCAATCGAATCAGGTAAAGCAGCATCAGGCGTATTGTTTAGAATTGCAATTAATCTTACAAGCTTTGAAAAATCCATTTGCTGTTCATTTGTTTTTAACTCGTAGGCAGGTCTTCCACCGCTGTTAAGATTAATATAGACAGATGGATCACTACCTTGATAGGTTAAATCAGCCGGATAAAGACACTTCCACAAATTACCGGAATCATCAGCAAAATTTTTCTTAAGAAATTCTTCATCAATGTGTTCAACATTTATGTACAAACCGTAATATTTCCCGTTGACATAAACTTCAACATGATTTGCCCTGCTTGCATTAAAGTCAATGGTTTCAAAATGATCAAAGCAAAGCTTGCTTCGTATGATTGATGGATCATTATGCTCACCGTTAAGATTTAACTTCTCAACATCATAAAAATTTCTCCCTTTTTTGAAAGTGTTAAATGAAATTTTAAATGATTTCTTGGTCGATACTCGTGATGTATTTCCTCGTAATCTAAATCCAATTGAATCAACGGTTTCATCAATCCAATTATTTCTAAAACGAACTGATGCTACATGTTCGGAATCACTTTGAACATTATTGTAAATCCATTGCAAGGATGCAGGATTAATTGTTATGTCTACTCTTGCAACATGGGAATCATCGTAAAGTTTCCAGCTATTGTCTGTTTGTGCTGATAGTTGAAGCGCAAAGGAGAGAAAAAAAGCTGGAAAAAGTATTAAGGAGTTTTTCATTACTTCCCTTTCGGCGTAAACATCATTTTAATTAACAAATACCTGTCGAATTTGATTCAAACTTAAGAACAATACGTTCAACTTTCAATTTATATTCGCATTCTTTGAAAAATATCACGCTTAAACTCACACAAACATTCAGTAAATTAACGAAGTAAATTTTTATTATTTGGAGAACAGGTGAAAGAGATTAGAAATATTGCAATCATTGCTCACGTAGATCATGGTAAAACAACTCTTGTAGATCAAATACTGAAACAATGCGAAGTGTTCCGAAAAAACCAGGTCGTAAGGGAAAGATTTCTTGATTCCAATGATCTTGAAAGAGAACGCGGAATTACGATTCTTGCTAAGAACATCAGCATTCCTTACAAAAATTATAAAATTAATTTAATTGATACACCGGGTCATGCGGACTTCGGCGGTGAAGTCGAACGCGTTTTAAAAATGGCGGACGGAGTTTTGCTCTTAGTCGATTCTTTTGAAGGACCAATGCCGCAAACTAGATTCGTGCTTGAAAAGGCGTTAAATCTTCATCTCAAACCAATTGTGGTTATTAATAAAATTGATCGCCATGATAACCGTCCTGCTGAAGTTCTTGATGAAATTTATGATTTATTTATAGATCTTGGAGCAAATGATCATCAACTCGATTTTCCAGTTATTTATGCAAGCGGACGTGATGGATGGGCTGTTAAACATTTAAAGGATCAACACAAGAATCTTAATCCGCTGCTCGATTCAATTATTAAAGATATTCCTTCGCCTCCAATCATCGAGGGTACGGTACAAATTCAAATTACTACTCTTGATTACAGCGATTATGTAGGAAGAATTGGTATCGGACGAGTTTTTAGAGGCACATTGAAAAGATCGGATAAACTTTCCATTATAAAACGAAACGGTATGATTCATGAAACCTCACTTAAACAATTATTCGTATTTGAAGGATTAAATAGACTTGAAGTTGAGGGAGTTACTTGCGGTGATATTTGTGCAATGGTTGGTATTGAAGATGTAGACATAGGTGATACAATTGCAGACGCAGCTAATCCCGAACCTTTGCCTTATGTCTCGGTTGATGAACCGACAATCAGCATGACCTTCACGGTTAATAATTCTCCTTTCTATGGCAGAGAGGGTAAGTTTGTTACATCAAGACAGTTGAGAGATAGATTATTCAAAGAGCTTGAACAGAATGTTGCATTACGAGTTCAGGAAACATCATCACCGGATACATATAGAGTTTCGGGCAGAGGAATTTTGCATCTCTCAATTTTAATTGAAAACATGCGGCGCGAAGGGTATGAATTACAAATAAGAGAGCCAAAAGTTATTTACAAAGAAATTAAAGGAAGAAAAGCAGAACCAATTGAAGTGCTCGTTGTTGATGTTCCTATAGAGTCTGCCGGTAAGGTGATTGAGCTTGTTGGTCAGCGCCGCGGTGAGTTAATGAAAATGGAAAACAAAGGAAGCATGAATACGCTTGAGTTTCACATTCCTTCCCGCGGTATAATGGGATTAAGAACAAAAGTTCTAACTGCAACTTCAGGTGAAGCAATTATGCATCACAGATTTTACCAATACGAATATTTCAAAGGATCAATCGGAACTGCTAAAAATGGGGTAATGATCTCTATGGGCGAAGGAGCTTCAACTGCCTATGCAATTGATTCGCTTCAAGATAGAGGACGATTTTTTATTGATCCCCAAGATATTGTTTATACAGGTCAAATCGTTGGCGAGCATACAAAAGAAAATGATATTGAAGTTAATGTTCAGAAAGGAAAAAAGCTTAGCAATATGAGAGCATCAGGCGCAGATAAAGCAGTTAAGATTACACCAGCCGTTAAATTTTCTCTTGAGGAAGCGCTAGAGTATATCGAAGATGACGAGATGGTTGAGGTAACACCAAAATCCATAAGGATGCGCAAGCTTTACCTGGATACAAATGAACGTAAGAGATATAACTTGGGAAAGAAAGTCGTGGTTTAATTACTGAAGTTACATAAGTATAGAAATCAGATGCTGATATTTACTAATCTTATGGACGTTAGCTTAATTTCTTTATTTTTCAAGATTATTATATGATCGTAAAATTAAATTGAAGCAATTCAAATTTAATTTAGTTTTTCAACATAAAAATTGGCATTCTTTTCTAAATTTAGTTCATCTATTTCATCCCATACGGGATTCTAATTATGGGGTGTTTTATTATGCTATAGATATTTAATCCCTAACGGGATTAGAAATTTTTAATCCCAAAGGGATGTCATATTTATAGAAAAAATTAACAGAAAGAGTTACAAAATCCCGTAGGGATGACATCTAAAAATTCCTGTTTTAATAATAAACCAAACAAATTGTGCTAATTCCAAAAAAAAATTCTGTTGTTAATTCTAAATCTATACGATTAATCGGGACAACGTGAATTATACACAATTTCAACTCTTGATTAACGGATTTAACAAAAATCATCGCTAAACTTCGAATATCTGATCTAGATCAAAGATTGATATTTTAGTTTTATTCTCCATATTAGCTGCTTTAAGCATAGCTTCAGCAACCGTTTCAGCTTCAATTGGTCGGTACTTTCTTAGCAGTGGAATTATATCAGCTACAAACTTAATGACACTAATACCAATCTCTTCCCCTCTTCTTCTTTCTTTTCTTTCTCCAGCAAGAATTGACGGTCTGAAAATGTAAAGTTGTCTGAAAGGAAGTACAGATATTTTTTCATCGAGTTCCCCTTTCATTCTAAGATAAAAATTCCCCGATTTAATATTGGCTCCGGCGGATGAAACCAGCAAATATTTCCCTACTCCATTTTCAGACGCTGCTTTAGCACATTCATATTGATAAGTAAAATCGATTTTGTATTGTGCTTCCTTACTTCCAGCTTTCTTTATCGTTGTTCCCATTGTAGAATAAAGTTCATCACCGGAAATTTCATGCTTCCAGGTTTCAAGCTTATCAAAATCAACTACATGTTCTTCAAGCTTCGGATAGGTTATGCTGCTAGATTTACGAACAAATATTTTTACAAGCTTGTAACGATTATCGTTCAATAGTTTTATAGTTAGCTGGCTCCCAACTAAACCTGTAGCACCAATTATTATTACTGTTTTCATTTTACTTTTTTATCGGAGAAGAATCATTTTCTTCGTTTCCACAAAACTCCCAGCTTTCAATTGATAGAAATAGATTCCTGATGCTAGATGCTGGATACTGGATGAAGTTTCAAATTCCACTTCATATCTTCCCGCTGGCTTTTCTTCGTTCACTAAAGTTGCAACTTCATTGCCAAGAATATCATACACCTTCAATGTTTGCCAACTGCTCACTGGCAACTGCCAATTTATTTTAGTACTTGGGTTGAATGGGTTTGGATAGTTCTGCTCTAGCTTAAATGCGATAGGAATTTCTGGCCGATCTTCTACTCCAACCAATGTGGATACTATCATTTGAATTGGCACTATCACTGAAGGAGAAAACGGATCGCTGTTATTTATAATTATTGAAGCATAATAATCACCCGTATCAACTTCTGTGGCATCAAAAAGAAGTTCAATATCAATTGATGTATTTGGTAAGCATACACCAGAATCCACGTTTATAAAAAACCACCCTGGTTTCATCGGCGTTAGTGAATTTACCCAATTCACACCATTGTGAAGAGAACCATGATTAGCATTTATGGTTTTATCAAACGAATTACTACCTATTCCTTCGTCAAAGCACCAGTAACCTAATAAGCCCGTTTTTGTTCCTGTTAGTTGCTCATTCATAAATGTTTGAATCTCGTCCTGAGTGCGTGCCACATTCCAAATTCTTACTTCATCTAACTGACCTTTAAAGTAGGGATAATAATCAAAATCATACGTCCCCATTCGAAATGGTTGACCAGTATCTCTATCCATTAAAATTATGTTAGTATTTTCAGTAGCGATTAAAACTCCATTAGTATATATTTTAAGTGAGTGAGTATTTCCATCGAATACCGTTGCAATATGAGTCCAAATTTGAGTTTGAATGGGATTACTCAGAACATTAGCACGAATGGTTTCGCCTGAAACTCCAGAGATTCCAACTTCAAAAATTCCTGATGGATGTATATTAATACAGTACTCGTCATCTTCAGTCCATCCAACGCCCCATTTACCTAAAACTTCCTGTGTGGTGTTTGGATACTCTTCAACTTTTATCCAAAATTCCAAAGTAAACTCCGAACCCATTGCGCTTAATTCTGGATTATCTGGTACTTCTACGTAGTCATTAATGCCATCAAATTGAAGTGCATAGTTCGTTGAGCTAAATCCACCACGTATATCAAAGTAAAGATTGCTTGGGCCTTGATTATTTATAGTAAGAGTTTTTGTTATTGTTGAACCGGGCAAGACGCCAACAACAATTGAATCAGGATTGACAACTATAATTGCCGGTGGCGGAAGAATGTTAAAGCAATCCACTTTAGTAACAATTCCATCGATGGAACATTCTACATTTACATTCCATGGACCTAAGGGTGCTAATGCTGGAATTTGAAAATAGGCATTTAATATTGTGTTACTATTTACAATAAAGCTATCTGCTACGATTGTTTCCTGAGCTTTCGATAACCAGACTTGCTGTGTACCTGAACCTTCCAGGAAGTGAGTGTTAACTCCCTTGATCTTAACATTTGATGGATATGTTTGATATCCTATATCAGGTGTAATGGAAGCAAGAAGTGTATCTTGGGTAGCTTCGAGCAGTGTTGAAATCGTGCCCATCGAGAGCTTGCTCAATTTATGAAAATAAGGAAGGTTGAATTTATCTATCCGATCTTCAATACCGTGATAACAAGGATTTAAATCACCTCCATAATAAGCTTCAATCAGTAAAACTGCACCAAAGCCATAATTCCAGAAAGATGAATGATCACTTTGCCAGGTTCCGGGATTATATATAATAGGATTCAGTTGTAATTCGTACAACCAATTCACAATTACCATCAGGTTGGCGATATCGTTTGAGTTGGCTGTATTCTGTGTATGAATGTCAAGAAGATTATCATTGTTTCCATCCCAGGCAAGCATATCCATATTCAATACACCTTGAATCTGATCATGCTTCGATGCCGCCTGCGACGCATAATAGTTACTTCCAACTAAACCTATTTCCTCTTCATCCCATAAAGCATAAATAAGTGTGTACTTAAAATCATATTTCGACAGAATCCTAGCAGCTTCTATGACTGCAGCTGCACCGCTAGCATTATCATCGGCACAATAGACATCCACGGCATCATAATGTGCACAAATGATAAATTGTTTTTCAGGATACAGATAACCTTGCTGTACAGCATATATATTCCTTCCGGTATTACTATAAGTTTGATCCTCAACATTGAGATTATATGACCCTAATTTTTGAATAAGATAATCAGCCGCTAGATCACTTCCGCTGCTTCCACGATTCTGTAGTAATACTTTGGTACTACCAATCCAGACAGAATCTTCTCCCGTGAGAATACGGACATAAGAAATTAGGGAATCCAGGTTCGTTTGATTGATGATATCTGCTACAATCGGATCATAGCCAACAGTGTTTTCAGGAATTGTCCCTGGAGTAGAATGCCAAATTTTTGCAACATCAACTTTCTCCAACAGACGGGGATACTTATCCTGTCCCATTATTATTGAGGAAAGGATTATAAACATTCCTAAAAAAAGAATATTTTTTTTCATAACTCCTCCTATTAAAATTATTAATGATAATTAATTAACAGTATTTTCCGTCGCTTACACTAACCTCCGAGGTTTCATTTCGTAAGAGGTTCACAAACCTCGGAGGTTTCGCCGAACGCACTATTTTTTTTACTAGTCCCGCCATTCATGGCGGGTTAAAATGAAAACCAAAACACCTGGGCTTTAGCCCAAAATATTTTTGGCTGAAGCCAATTCATTTTTTTCTTTTTATTCCCCCGACCTGAAGGTCGCGGCTATTAAAAATTATCGCAGCAATATCATCTTCTTCGTACTAACAAACTCTCCAGCTTTCAATTGATAGAAATATATGCCGGAGGCATATCCGCCTCTGGTGGAAACTCCACTTGTAAGATTCTCTGCATTAAATTCAACTTCATACCTTCCAGCTTCTTTCTCTTCATCAACAAGTGTTGCGATTTCATTTCCAAGCACACCATAAACTTTGAGTGTAACATACATGTCACTCTGAGCTTGTCGAAGAGTGACCGAAGGTATGTTGTATGTTATTTTCGTTGTTGGATTAAATGGGTTAGGATAGTTCTGCTCTAGCTTAAATGTTAACGGTTGCTGTAATGCTTCTTCTACTCCGGTTACTATTACTTGCGTTGAATCTTCCCAGTATGTCCAGCCATCAACTTTTATTTCTGCCCTTAAGTTGAAATAACCAGGAAATAATGAGTCAATCACTTTTACTGCAAGCCATGTGGAAATTCCAACTGTTGAATTAGTAGAAATATTCGGAAGCGATAAATCACTTTGGCCTATTGATGCTATCCATGGATCATTGCAGATGAATCTAAGTTTAGCATTTGTTATTGTTGTAACATTACTCCAATTGTGTACGTATGGTCGTAGATAGTGGTTTGATAATAAACCCTTTCTATATGAAATACTATCCAACACAACCGGACCTGCTGTTGTAAATTTTAAGTTGTTATAAATTAACTTCGAAGGAATATCAATTCCATTTTGCTGCAATAGTATTTTGTAAAACTCTTCATTTGCTGAATTCAAGAATAAGGAACCAATAAAAGAAGAATCATTTTGATTTAGTTGAAACTCACTAATCAGACTATCATTTAAGTTGAGAACTTTAGCGATAACATAACTTGAATGATTATCAGGATTAGTTTCGATTGCAAATATTTTAACTGTATCGAGAAGTGGACGACAATAACTTGGATTTATTGATGCATTAGAAATGTAAGGTGGGTTTTCAATTATCCCTGGCGCCCAAGCGTAAACTAAATTTGGATAAAGATTTTCTTCACAATTTAAAAGTATTCGTTCTAGACTTGGCCAATTGGTGCCATTTTTTTCTCCAATTTCTGGTATAATTCCAAAAATTTTATTTTTTTCATTGGTTTCGCCATACATCCAATCCGCAACGTCTCCATTATTGCGCCCAATACCCGCTCCATTAGAATAGTTGTTGAGAGCAATTACAAGTCTTATTAATTGATTATAAATAGTTGAGTCAGAGGTTTGCTCCAGATTATAACCCCAAGGTGGAAATACAACTCTCCAATAAGCCATTCCTGATGTAGTATGATAATTTACACCAATTAAAAAATTGTGGTTAATACAGTAATCTCGAACTACTTGTGTTTCCGGTTCTGAAAAAGGTCCAGTGCCACGATAAAAGTTGCTGGTTGTGACTGGACTTGATCCAATGTCATCATACCCCCATTGATATCCAAAATTAGAGTTGAGATTAACACCAATACTTCCATCCCCATTATCTCGTCTGTTTTTATACCACATTCCACCACCATTAGGACTGATTGTTTCATTATATATATATCCATCTGGATTAATCACCGGCATAAAATATAGTTCTCTATTATCCACTAAATATGTTACTTCAGGCAATACTCCATAGTTTTCCAGTAAATAATACATAAAGTACATTATGGCCATCATACCACCTGGCTCACGAGCATGAGTTAAAGCGTTATAAAAAACTTGCGGTTCATTTTCATTCACATCCGGATTATCTGAAATCTTTACTGCCCAAATAGTTCTTCCTTCTATTGAAGAACCAGTAGAATCTTTCACCGTTATTAAATTTGGGTATAGCAATCGCATAGTGTCTAGTTGTGCAACTACTTCATTAAAAGTATAAAATCCACCCATACTTCCGAATCCAAATCCCAAACCTTTACAAGGTTTATTTAGTTTGATCTTTTCCCGGGAATCCTTCGTTCGCTCAAGATAGTCTTTGGTTACATCATCTATAATTATTTCATAAAGGTAGCCTGACTTTCTCAGCTTTTCTATTTGAAAACTGTCAAGTATGGCATCAAAATAATTATCGTGTAATTTGATGTGCTCAAATCCAAGACCTTGTTTCCTTAATTCGAATACATCCGATTGGTCATTGATAAAAATTCTCACCTTACTGACTTTATAGTAATCAGGTTTCTTTGTGCTATCTTTTTGTGCCATCAAATTAAGACTTGTGAAAAGAAGTAAACCGATCGAAAGGGATAAAACTAGTTTTGTTTTCATAACACTTCCTTTTTATAAATGATTAAATTTTTATGCTTCACGCCCACCTCCAAGGTTACCTATCGCCAGGGTTTGCAAACCTCGGAGGTTTCGCTGAACTCCCTATTTTTTTTCTAGCCCCGCCATTCATGGCGGGGTTTAATAAAAACCAAATAAATGGGCTTTAGCCCAAAATATTTTTGGCTGAAGCCAATTATACCTTTCATATTTTTCCCTGACCTAAAGGTCGGGGCTATTAAAAATTAACGAAGCAAAATCATCTTCCTCGTATCTATGAAACTTCCTGCTTTCAATTGATAGAAGTACACCCCACTCGAAAGTTTTTCTGCGTTCCATTCAACCTCATAATTTCCCGCGTCTTTCTCTTCATTTACTAATGTTGCCATCTCATTCCCAAGTACGTCATAAACTTTTAAAGTTACGTTTGACATTTCACTTTTCACGTTTGACGGAATACTGTAATGTATCCTAGTTGTTGGATTAAATGGGTTAGGATAGTTCTGCTCAAGTTTGTAAGTGGTGAGTGGACTCCAATTTACTTCTACAGTCTGTGAGTACTCATACTTTCCACCGTAGTCTATCTGTTTGAGGCGGTAAAAATATTTTCCAGCATTCATTAGTTTATCAACATAAGTATAATTATTCGGAGAAGTAGCTGTACCGTGTCCTTTCACTGAACCAACTGTTACAAAATCATTTGAACCAAATTTTCTCTGAACTTCAAATCCTTGGTTGTTAAGCTCCGTTACAGTTGACCAGCTAAGTGTTACATCTTTACCATTCGCCGATGCTGTGAATGAAGTTAGCTCTACTGGAACAACTCCTCCATTGGTTGTGTGAAGGATAATGCCATTCGCACCGACAGCCCAACCAGTCAAAAAATCAATAAAATTGACAGCGAATAAAGGTAAAGTATCCTGACAGACTTGTTCTGTCCAAGTTAATCCTCCATCGATTGTTTTGAAAATTATAAGTCGATTACCATATACTCGAGACTCGTCCCATCCCCCAACAACATAACCTGTCGTGGGGTTTACAAAATGAACGTCATAACAATTTAATAAACCACCTATCATACTACTATCATAGAATAATTGATTTTCCCAGATTGAGCCCCCATTCGTTGTGATGAAAAAATGATTACCACCGACAGCCCAACCATTATTTATATCAATAAAATGTACATCATTTAATACAATTTCTGGATTTTGAATTTGCGGTGCCCAATTAACTCCTCCATTAGTTGTTTTCATGATTGTACCGTGGTTCCCTACTGCCCATCCTATTTGTTGGTCGGAAAATTGGACTGCATTTAAGATACCATTCTTTCCTGTAGTATCTATCCATTCAGTTTGAGACGTCCAACTTATTCCACTATTTGTTGTTCTCAAAAAAGCTCTATAAAAATGAGGTTTTTCTTCACCGTCTGTGCCTCCCCCAACAGCCCATCCATTATTTTCATTTATGAAATGCACGGATGATAATTGGCCGAGTGGACCAATAGAATCATTGAATTGTAGTTGCCATGTCACGCCACCATTGGTAGTTGCCAGAATAATCTGCTTGCGATCATAAGTTGAATACCAATCATCACCTCCTACTACCCAGCCAGTGCTGGAATTGACAAAGGTTACATCATTTAAGGGAAACACTGAACCACTTGATTGTGTTATCCAATTTGTCCCACCATCAGTTGTCTTGATAATTATTTCACTATCACCCACAGCAAAACCATTATTGGAATCTGTGAAAGTTACCGCATAGAGATTTTTTATTGTACCGCTGTTTTGCTCATACCACTGCGCAAAACACATTTGCGTTATCAGCAAAAAGAAAAACAAAGTTTGTAATAAGGTTTTTCCCGCTTTGCGGGATTTCGTAAGACTCAACATATCATTTCTCCTTTTATAAATTATTTTACCGAACCCCTCCTTCATCCTCCCCTTTAGCAAAGGGGAGGAACGAGCGCTTGTCCCGGATTTATTTCGGGATGGGGTTTTATTTAATTAATTGCATTCTTTTTTCAATTGAATAATCTCCGGCTTGAAGTCGGTAAAAGTAATCTCCAATTGCCAACTGCCTACTGCCTATTGCCGACTGGAATTCGACCTCATACGTGCCGGGCTTCTTCTCTTCATCAACAAGTTTTTCAATTTCATTTCTTTCAGCATCCAATACAGTTAGGTTAACATGAGTTTTGTATGAAACACAATATTTTATTGTTGTCTTATCTTTAAATGGATTAGGGTAATTTTGGCTAAGGTAAAATTCGAGCGGGGTAACTTCTTCAGCAATTGAATTGTTGTTTAGCATTTCGTTCTGCTTTCCATTTAATTATTCAAAATTGTCAGTCTGAGCTACCCTCGTCGCATGACGAGGGTAAGTCGAAGACTTATTTATTCGGTAACTATCACACTTCGATGGCAATGCCACTCTGTGTGACAGGCTCATTTAACTATGATAAAAGAAAAAATTTTACAATGGTATGGTAAGGATTAGGAAGGAATTAATCTACCAATTTTGCGTCAAAAACTATCACTTTTGCGCCGAAGGTTGCGAATTTCGCAAAATTTGAATATGGGTAATATTTTCAAGAAAAAATCGTGAGACGTCAAAACACACAAAACATATACTGACTATACAGTAATATTTTTTAAGAATTACCCCTGAAAGGGGAAGAGTTCAAAGTTTTAAAGTTCGGTGAGCTATTATAATCAAACCCGTTTCTTGACGAGGTAAGAACACGAAACTGAGAAACTGGGTTTGTAATGCTGACATTGTGTAAGGCCAGTTACCAACTATCATGACTTACACTCACTTCTCAGACAATCCCCAAAAAGCTGCCGTAGTTTTCTACATTAATAACATCAGAGTTTTTAATTTGATAAGTTCTGGAAAACGTCAATGGTATTTTTTTCTTATTATTTTTATTCAATGAGAACTCGTAAACGTATAGATCACCTTCTGTTTCCTCGATGTAATCTATTTCCTGCTGCTGAGAAGTTCTCCAAAAAAATGTTCTGGCGTCAATGTTTAATGCGGAGTTCATTTTTAATTTTTCGGCGATAAGAAAATTTTCCCATAAAGCACCTTTGTCAGTTCTCGAAGCTAGAGAATTAAAATTAGAGATCAGCGCATTTCGTACACCGGTATCGTAAAAATAAATTTTTCGCATTTTGGTTAACTCTGTTCTGATATTCCGGCTAAACGGATGCAGCCGGAATATTACAAATGCCTTTTCAAGAATGTCGAGGTATTTATTGGTGGTGTCTTTATCAATTCCTACAGTTCCAGCAAGTTCATTGTACGAAACCTCACTGCCAATTTGTGCTGCAAGAGCCATTAAAAGTTTTTCCAATACTTCCAGTTTCCGAATCCCTTCATAGCTTAAAACATCTTTGAATAAATAGCTTCGGGTAATTGATTTAAGCAGATTTTTTTTGTCATCAGGATTAAGAACCACTTCCGGATACATTCCAAATAAAATTCTTTCCTCCACTAATCTGTTAGCTTCCAACCACCCAAACTCACTACTTAGCTCTCTCATTGAAAAAGGATAAAGGGTGAATTCATATTTTCTGCCTGTTAATGGCTCATTTATTTCATTTGATAGTTCAAAAGCAGAGGAGCCGGTAGCAATAACCTGGACATCCTTGATTTGATCTGCAAAAAGCTTTAAGGTGATACCGATATTTTTTACCCGCTGTGCTTCATCAATCAGAACAATTTTTTTTTGCCCAACAATGTTTTTTAACTTAGTGGAGGTTGCATCAGTTAATAATTCTCTCACATCCGGCTCATCACAATTAAGATAGATTTGCTCATTGACAAATTTATTTCCAATTTCCTTTATCAGCGTGGTTTTGCCGACCTGCCTTGCACCATATATTACTACAAGCTTTCCGGTGAAGAGTTTAGCTTCGATGGATTTTTGAATTTCTCTTTTAATCATAATTTTGCTCTGATTTTGGAACAAACATAAGATTTTTCGATTATAATCGCAAATCTTTATAATATTTTTCGATTACGATCGCCGAATATCATAAAATTTCAGCTGTTGACGATTTGAAGTGAAAAACAGGACAGCATTCTATCTGGTAATTATTCAAAATTGGTTTTTTTAATGAAGTTAATCGGTCTTAATTTTATCTGTATTTTTTATTAGAGGAATGAAATTGTGAGGGAGAAACACCGAACTGCTTCTTAAAGCACTCAGCAAAGTAGGATGGATTGTTGAATCCAACTTCAAGTGCAATCTGCGAAACATTCCCGAAATTCTTTTCAATAAGTTTTGCTGCACTATGTAATCTAATACGCTTTATCAGTTCAATTGGAGATTCCCCAATGAGGGCTTCAATCTTTTTGAGAAGTACTGATCTGCTTACAAGCATATTTTCTGCAAGTACTTCTACTCCGAAAGATGTATCGGCGATGTGTTTGTTAATAACTTCAATACATTTCTCCAAAAACTTTTTATCAATGGGGGTAATATTTTTTTCATCAAGTTCAAGCAAACCATGCTGTCGAAAATGTTCATGCAGTCTTTTCCTCTGCTCAAGAAGATTTTTTATACGTGCTTTCAGTTCATCTGCTTCAAAGGGTTTTATGATGTAATCGTCTGCCCCAATTTCCAAACCGCTGATTTTATTCTCTATTGTTGCTTTAGCAGTAAGCATAATAATTGGTATATGACTGGTTCGTGAATCAGTTTTCAATTTATAGCACATCACAAATCCATCCATCTTCGGCATCATAATATCGCTAATGATAATATTCGGAATGCACTCAAATGATTTATTGAGTCCCTCTTCACCATCTGCCGCTTCGATTATGCTATACTGGTTTTCAAGAATCATGCTTATGTATTTTCGTACATCTGGATTATCCTCAACAATTAAAAGAGTTGGAACAGCTTCAATTTCATAATTTTCAGAAGCAAAATTTTTACTTCGAATCCTCTGCTCCAACAAAAGACTCAGTTCATCTTTATCCTTATCTTCATCTTTATCCTGATCTACTTTCCCACATTTCTCCTCCTCACAAATTTCTTCCTTACTCAAGTGAGATTTACCAAGTGGAAACAATAATCTAAATGTTGTTCCCTTTCCCTCCTCGCTTTCAACTTCAATTCTGCCTTTATGCAGAGCAATCAATTCTTTTGTAAGAGATAAACCAATACCTGATCCTCCATACATTCTTGTGTGGCTTCCATCAACTTGATAGAAGCGGTCGAATATCTTATCAAGTTGGTTTTTGGGAATGCCGATGCCCGTATCGCGGATGGTGATTTCAGCAAAACCGTAACCTTCATTCCGAACTTGTTTCGGAATCTTAGAATTTGCCAGAGAAGCTGAAACAAGTTCAGCTTGACAACTGATTATCACTTCTACTTTCCCGCCTTCGGGAGTGAACTTGAATGCGTTTGATAGGACGTTATTTAAAATTTTGTCGAATTTATCTCTGTCGATGTAAGTGATTATTTCTTCTTCATCTGTGCTTAATTTAAATTTTATCTTTTTTCTTTCGGCAAGTGATTGAAACGAAAGAGCTGTGCCCTTGACAACTGAAACCAAATTTACCGGGCAAGCTTTAAGCTTCATTTCTCCTGACTCAATTTTTGAAATATCCAGAAGCTCATCTACAAGCCTGTTCAGCTTTATTGCACTTCTATGAATAAGATCGGCTTCAGTTTTTATTTTTTCATCATTGGATTTTTGTAATATTTGTTTTGACGGACCCATGATTAAAGTTATAGGTGTACGGAATTCGTGTGAAATATTTGTGAAGAAGCGGGATTTTATTTCATCAACCTCATGCAGCTTTTGTGCTTCAAACCGGCTCATTTCGTATACATGTTTCATTTTTATTTTATTTACTTGCATTTTCCAAGTAAAATAAATTATAGTTAGAATCAGAAGGAAAAACAGAAAGTATGCCCAATTCGTGTTCCACCAAGGTGGATTTATCTTAATTCTTAGTGTAGTTCCAGCTTCATTCCATATGCGGTTACTGGTTGAACCTTTTACCCTGAATATATATTCACCTGGTTCTATATTTGGATAGGATGCATATCGCCTTGTTCCACAATAAATCCAATCATTATCTACTCCTTCCATCATGTAGGCATATTGGTTTTCTTTGCTATTCACATAACTTAATGCAGCAAATTCAAATGAGATGAAATTATCTTTATGAGATAGTTCTACTCCACTGCCAAAAGGAAACGGTCTTTCAAATTTTCTAAATGAAGTTATTACGATAGGCGGTACAAAGGGATTTTCCTTTACGCTATCCGGATTGAATCGAATAAAACCTTTTCTTCCTCCAAAATACAAATAACCATCTTTCGTTCGATACCCAACCTGTGAGAGAAATTCTATACCCGAAAATTGACTGGACGAATAGTAGTTTGCTGATTGCTTAGTGATAGGATTGAATTTGGCCATTCCATCTCTAGTACTAATCCACAAGTTACCAGCATCATCTTCAAGAATTTGTCTTACATCATCAGCAAAAAAGTCATCTTTTCCACTGAAGCGAGTAAATGTGTTCGCTTCACTATTGTAAAGATTTAAACCTTTATTAGTACCAACCCAAAGATTAGCAGAGTGATCTTCAAAAATTGCTATGATTGAGTTGTCGTTTAGGGATGATTTTTCATTTAGCTTTGAACTGAATTGAAAAACAGTATCTTGCTTTGTGTTAAAACAAAATAAACCTGTAGCAATTCCACCAAACCAAACTAATCCGAATGAATCTTCACAAATAACATTTACTGCATTGTTGATATTTGCAACTCGCTTTCTCTGATGAGTTAACTCATCAAACAAATATAAATTACCGGTTAGGTTTCCTATCCAGAAGTGATCTCTTTTTGTTTGGTGAAAAGAAACAAAACGATCTGAATATGAGCCATCTGTGGAATCGATATAACTTAACCATTTATTTTTGTCAGTTAACTTATACAATCCGCCGATGTTGGGCGAAACTAGAATATTTCCTTCACAATCCTGAAAAACCGCTGAGAATTCTGAATAGAGTGGTTTACCTGTAAACTTTCTAGTTTTTATATCAAATCTATCCAGACCTTTTGTGGTCGCAATCCAAATCTTTCTATCATCGCTTTCATAGAGACTGAGTATATTATCTGATGCAATGCTTTCATCTTTCAAGGGATCAAAGAGATATTTTTCAAAAAATGTATCAGGTAAATCTATCTTATTCACACCTCCCAGTGTTGTCGAAATCCATACTGAGCCAGATTTATCCTTGAGGATTGATTTAAGTAAATTGCCGCTTAATCCATTAATGTTTTTTTCATCGTAAACTTGATAACTGAATTTTTTAGAGCTTTTATTGAATACAGCAAGCCCACCTTGAGTGGCAAGCCAAAGGTTACTTGAACCGACTTCACAAATTGAAAGAATGATATTGTTTGGGCGAATTATAGAATTGTTATGTCGGTAAACATGTCTAACAAATTTCTCTGTCTTTCTATCAAATTCTACCAGACCTTCATCTGTACCAAGCCAAATTATTTCCGAATTATCCTCGAGAATTGAGAGAACCCAAAACATAGCAGTTTCTCTCTCGCCCCATCCATTATTTGGGTAATGCCAATAGTGATAGAATTTATTGGCTTCTCTGTCGAATCGATCTAATCCACCGCCTGTTGCTAACCATAGTGTCCCCGATCTATCTTCATAAATTGCATTTACTGAATGATGACCAAGACTGTAAGGGTCATTCTCATAAGGTTTAAAAGCAGTAAAGTTCTGATCGTTTTTATTAAATCTATAGAATCCATTGCCGGTGCCAACCCACATTACATTATTTTTATCAGCATAAATCGATAGAACGAAGTTACTCCAATCATTTTTCGGTTGTTGAGGTTCAGGCAAGTAGTTGGTAAATGTATTGGTTTTCGGATTGAGTTTTTCTATTCCGCCGCTGTGTGAAGCAATCCAAATATTTCCTTCATCATCCTCACAAATTGAACCGGGAAACTCGTTACGCAGTATAACTGAATCTCCCGGATATTTGTAAGATGTAAATCCGTAACCATCATATCTATCCACACCATTATATGCACCAAACCAAATATATCCGGTACGATCCTGGTAAATAGCTCCCACATTCGCAGATGATAAACCATGCTCGACTGAAAAATGTTCAAATACGAAATCTGAATTTTGTGAGTAAATTAGCTCTGCTAGAAGAACAAAAGCTGTTTTACCTAAAAGTTTACCAGGAATGGTAATATATAATGTTATGCAAAAGCGAAGTAAAAAATTCAGCAAAACTTTTATGTTGGTGACAGTTTGCACTACTAAATTACCCCTTTGATGAATAATTAATACAGCCAATGCAAAAGTACGATAGAATTCAACTAATACAATGCATCCTTCGGGAGAGTGTTCCGTGTGTTGTCTCTGGGATGTTCTGTAACCTATCTCTGCGTTTAACTCTATCGGAGTAGATAATATTATGTGTTGGAAATTAGCGAATGGAAAAGGTTATTGTCAAGAAGAAAATGATTTTTTTCTAAGTTGTTAATAGGTGAAACTGTTACCCGTGTCATTGCGAACTTGTTTCGGAATCTGATGCCTAGAGATTACACTAAATTTAGATGCTGAAACGAGCCTGCCTGACGGCAGGCAGGTTCAGCTTGACAAAAAAGATTTTTTCGGAACGACCGGGACTTGACCGCCTTTGGAGGTGGTCATTCCATACGTTTTATATTTCACATTTGACGTTTGACTCAGAAATAAACCACCAAAAGCGGACGGAGCAGGCAATTTCACCTTAACAAAAGCATCTTTTTCGTCTCTACAAAACTTCCTGCTCTAAGTTTATAGAAATATATTCCGCTTGAAAGATGGCTTGCATTAAACTCTACTTCATAAATTCCAATGTCTTTCTCTTCATTCACTAATGTTGCAACTTCATTGCCAAGAACATCATAAACTTTCAACGTTTGCCAACTGCCGACTGGCGACTGCCAACTTATTTTAGTACTTGGATTAAATGGATTCGGATAATTTTGGTAAACCTTAAATTCAGTTGGAATTGATTCAGCAAAATCACTCTCAACCTCAGTAACTAAACCTGGTTCGGGTGTTGGTAATTTGACTGTAGTATAAATTTTAAATTCCCCGGGCTGCAAAGTTACAAGCATGTTCACATCAGTTACATCAATGCTGTCACCGCTGAAGAAGTCATACCACTTCCCTGTTCTGATGAATGAGGGTTGGGAACTGATGGGAATAACATGGAAATTTCCAACTATCGAAACATCCATAGCGGGGTGAGCAATATTTAATCTCTTGGCGAAACCAGAAAGAACCGTTGTGTATGTTCCGCCTCGAAATGCTTCATAGTTCTTTTTAAGATTAATTAGTTCGGTGAATACTTTATAAAGTTTTAATCTCTTATCATCCGAAAAATAATCCCATCGAATTGGTTTTGGTGTCAGCCGATCACTTGAAGTGTTAGATGGCCAATTAATGGAATAATCATAACCAAGTTCGCCAAACTGCCAAATCATTTTTGGACCTGGGATTGTAAAGAAAAATGCTGCAGCAAGCTTTATCCTGTCAATACCTGTTTCTATATTTTTTATATTGTAGCTGCCGCTCGAGTTACCATAACTTATATTCTTGAACATCAGCCGTTCTTCATCGTGGCTTTCCATGTAGGTAACTAGATGAGGATTTTGCCAACCCTTGTTTTTATAATATCCACCACTCAAGTCCGATGCATACCCCATCGTTGCTTCATTATATTGATAATTCATATTTCCCCACAGCATCATTCCATAATTTGAAAGGACAACTTCCTCGCTGTTGTCCGCAAAGTGTTCGAGTATCACATAAAATGTAGAATCAATTGCCCAAATTTTATCTGCAATATGCTTCCAAATATCAATTCTTGTTTGATCATACTGACCCCAAAGTCCAACATTTCCCAAAGTATTTTTTTGTGTAAACCCTTTTGATAGATCAAATCTGAATCCATCGACTTTATATTCTTTGATCCAAAATTCAGTTACCCTATCAACGTAATTTTTTGTAGCCGGGCTTTCATGGTTAAAATCACTGCCGACATTGAAATCGTGTTTAGGCGTGGGATTAAACCATGGAGAGTTTGTCGCAGGTCTTTTGTTTACTGCATCCCAATAAAGCCGGGCTAAAGGTGATTGCCCAAAAGCATGATTTAGAACGACATCAAATATCACGGCAAATCCCAATTCATGAGCTTGATCAATGAATTTTTTAAGTTCGTTTTTTGGACCATAATACTTATCAACTGCCAAATGGAAACTTACATTATAACCCCAGCTTATGTTTCCTTCAAACTCACTTACAGGCATAAGCTCAATTGCATTCACACCTAAGTTTTTAAGATAATTTAAAGTATCAATTAAAGTCTGATAATTATGTGAAGATATAAAGTCTCGGATTAGTAATTCATAGATAACTAAATCGGTCTTAGCTGGCTTTTGAAAATCCATAACCTGCCAGTCGTATGGTGTTTGCGCCGTCTGCAAAACAGAAACTATATCGGTGGTTTTTCCCGAAGGATAAGGTTTTAAATTTGGATATGTTGTGCTCGAAATATATTCATCGTGCTCTGGATCAAGAACTTTATCGGCATAAGGATCTCCAATTCTTATCTCGCCATCAACTAAATACTGGAAAGAATATTCAACACCCGGGCTTAATCCACTAATCGTAGTCCACCAAACAACATTAGCCGAATCTATTACATCGCGTTTCATGTAGAAATTATTATTTACCTTCCAGTCGCTAAAATCGCCGAGCACATAAATAAATTCTTTATTGGGAGCAAAAAGTGCAAGCGTTACAGTGGTTGCATTATCATAGTTAATTCCATATACTTTTCCTGCTGGTAACTTTGCATCCTCTACTGGAGAATTGATAAATATTACATAATCAGTCGAATCAACTAATCCGGAAGTATCTACAGCAACTGCTGATAATTTGTTCGCTCCCAAAAGATTATCCGCACCCATAAACTGATAATTCAAATGATTTGAATTTGTCTGTGCAACCTGTATGTCATTTACATAAAGGGTAAAATTTGAGACGACAGTTCCAATTTCAACCGTAGTGAGATCAATATTTACGGTATCGTCTTGAAAGGCAAATGCGGGTGCGCGAAGTGGATCGCCTAATTGTAATGAAATTACAGGATTATTAAAGATAACGGTAATTCCTGGTTCATACAGATTTGTAAAAATATCCGGTCTAGTTTGTCTCGTTCCATCCGCTGATCTAAAAACTAAAGCCAAAGCAAGAATTTTTTCTGTAGGATCAGTTACACTGTAAAATGATCTTGGATAACCAATTTTAAGTTGATACGAATTTGTGCCAAGTCTTGTCAAAGCTGGTTGGTTAGAGTTATTTCCCCAACTCCCAATTACCTGCCGCCAATATCCTATGTTTGTGTTTACTCCAGTGTGGGCGTAAAGGGTTCCAGTATAATTAAGTAATTCCTCTGCTCCGGGTTGTGTTGCATCAAGGTAAATAACAATTGAATCATTCTCAGTCGGAAATGCAGGAGATGTTGTAACTACCTGCGGGAAAACAAAAATTGAACAACTATAAATAAAAAAAAATGTCAAAAGCCTTTTCATGGTCATTCCTTAATTTAACTCGGTTAAATGTGGTTTGTCTGCATCTACCCATGCGGAATAAATAAGGGAAGCTAAAACCCCGGAAGCATTCGATATCAGGTCTATCGTGGTGTACTTCGTTCTGAACCACATTAAACGATAGTAATCGCTGCTTCCATGCGATTCAGCTTGCTTGTATGCAAGTTTATCTGCATTAAAAATTATTGGTGCGGTTGAGTTTGATATCGATAAATAATCGAAGATATAATTTAAAGGATCGGCAACGTATTCAACATTCAGAGTTTTTATTGCTCCGGAAATTTGATCAATATATTTATTAACCATTTCAGATTCATATCGCCCATGAATTCCTTTTTGATCGGTTAACTGACCGTCATAATTTAACATTGTATGAAACGGCTGGTGGCCATCGCCAACATAATGCCCAAGATCAGAAACAAAAATCAAAACTTTATCCCGGTTCTTTTCCATAAATGATTGTACAAGATTATTATATACTTCAAAAGTAGCCCATGGCAGCAGACCCATTTTTGTTACGGTTTCTTCTCCATAAATTGCAATCAACTGATTTTTATCTTGAATCATCATTCCGTTAAGAAACTCCGTATAATAATCTAAATCAATGTAATGCCTTGGCCATTCAGATGTATCAACTTTAGTGTCACGTCTGACATCTGCATCGGACGCATGTTCACCAATGTAATCACTCCACTTTTTCATTGCGTTCATTTCATCAGGCAGTAAAGCAACAGCTTTAGAATTTATAAGCTTATGAGCTTCTCTCCCCCAAGCCAATGTAACATTTATATGAACGAGAAGAAAAAATAATGTCAATAGAATAATAAGTCTAATTTTCATTCTTTTTATTTCCGGATAGTTGTACAATTATTTCTCTGTTTCTGGGATGAATATCAAAATCTACAAGGATGATTTGTTGCCACGTACCAAGCAGTAATCTTCTCTTAGAAAACGGGACAGTAAATGAAGCGCCTTGTAAGGAAGCTCTAACATGTGAATGTCCGTTCCCATCATGCCAGGTATCGTCATGATGGTATCTTTGATTCGATGGGATAATTTTTTCGAAGAAAGAAGGATAATCTTTCAGTAAGCCCGGTTCATATTCAATAGTTGTAACTCCAGCAGTTGAACCAACAACAAAAATCAGTGCACTTCCTTCCTCAAATCCTGCTGAGGTGAGCAATGATTGAATGTCACCTGTAATATTATTAATTGAAGCGTTTCCTTTTGTTTTTATGTTGAACGAAAGAGTTTTAACTGTGTACATAAGAATTAAAAATAATATTTCACTTACTGCAACTTAAGAGTATTGGCTTTTTTATACAATTCATTTCCACTTTTCATTTTCGGCTTCTGGATTAAATTCGATAAATTTATGGTGTAATTTTAAATATCTTTATAAGAAAGGATCCTTATGCAGTCAAAAGACTATATTGAATTAGAAGAACGATACGGTGCGCATAATTATCACCCGATTGATGTTGTAATTGCAAGGGGAAGAGGAGTATGGGTATGGGATGTTGATGGAAAAAAATATTTAGATTTTCTATCTGCCTACTCGGCTGTTAATCAAGGGCATTGCCATCCAAAAATAATTAAAGCATTAACGGATCAAGCTAATGCTTTAACTCTTACATCACGTGCCTTTTATAATGATTGTCTTGGTGAATATGAAAAATACATAACCACACTTTTAGGTTTTGATAAAGTACTTCCTATGAACACCGGTGTAGAAGGCGGAGAAACTGCTGTTAAGCTCGCAAGGAAATGGGCGTACACGGTCAAAGGAATTCCTCAGTATGAAGCAAAAATAATTTTTGCCGAAGGAAATTTTTGGGGCCGAACTTTAGCTGCGATTTCCTCATCTACAGATCCCGATTGTAAAGAAGGATTTGGACCCTTCATGCCGGGTTATGTACTCATTCCCTATAATAATATTCAAGCACTCGAGAAAGCATTAGAGGATCCAAACGTTGCAGCTTTCATGGTTGAACCGGTTCAGGGTGAAGCCGGTGTTATTGTTCCCGATGAAGGTTATCTCAAAAAAGCCTTTGATCTCTGCAAATCTAAAAATGTACTGTTAATCTGTGATGAAGTACAAACGGGATTAGGACGCACAGGCAAAATGCTCGCATCGGATCATGAAAATGTTAAGCCCGATATTTTAATCCTCGGTAAAGCTCTCTCCGGAGGAGTTATGCCTATCTCGGCAGTGCTTGCAAGAGACGAAATTATGCTTTCGATAAAACCCGGTGAACATGGTTCTACATTTGGGGGAAATCCTCTTGCATGCAAAGTTGCAATAGCTTCTCTTCAAGTTTTAGTAGATGAAAAGCTTGCAGATAATGCAGAACATTTAGGAAAGATCTTCCGGGAAGAGATGACAAGTCTAATGCAAAAAACTGACCTGATCACAAAAGTCCGTGGTAAAGGTTTATTGAATGCAATAGTAATTAGGCGAACGGAAAGCGGCAAAACAGCTTGGGATGTTTGCTTAGCTTTAAAAGAAAACGGTTTGCTTGCTAAACCGACCCATGGAGATATTATTAGATTTGCACCACCATTAGTAATAAATGGAGAGGAATTGAAATTTGCGGTTGACACAATTATAAAAGTAATAATGAACTTTAAGTGAACCCACCTATTTCCTATTCTTTGAAAAGGTAAGGATGCAGGAGAGATTAATAAAAACGTAGGGAACGACCTCCCGGTCGTTCCGTAATTCCACGCTAACTACGGAACAATCAGGAGATTGTTCCCTACGAAAAACGAAACCCTCAAACGAGGGCTTTATTGTTTATAATATTGAAGAAGAATATTAAAGGAGATGTTTTACTATTTCTTTTGTTTGTCCAAACGCAGTTTTAAGGGTTTGAAGTCTTTTTGAAACAGATTCCCAATCATTGTTTTTACCCGATAATTCAATTCCCAATGCTTCTTCACCAATCCTCACGGCACCTAAAGAAAAGCTTGATCCCTTAATAGTATGCACTTCTTTGATAACATCTTCCAATTCTTTCTTTACTACTAGCTCATCAAGTTTACTTAATCTTTGATCCAAATCTTCAAAGTAATCCATTAGAAGCTCTCTTTGAAAATTAACATCACCGAGACTCATTTCAGTGAAGCGCTGTAAATCGAATACCCCGTCTTGTGGTTTAATTTCAATTTGTTTCTTTACTTTTAACCCAACTTGCAGGTTAATCCATGAGTCTAAGACTTTAGATAACTGCTTAGCATTAATTGGTTTAGTAATGTAATCATTCATCCCGGCTTCGAGACATTTTTCCTTATCACCCTTGAGTGCATGAGCAGTAATAGCTATGACCGGAATATTTTTTCTTAAGTCTTCCATGTTACGTATTATTCTAGTAGCGGCAAATCCATCCATTTCCGGCATTTGGACATCCATTAATACAGCATCAAAATGGTTATTCTGGATTTTCTCTACAGCGTCTTTTCCGTTACAAACCGCCTCAACATCAAATCCTAATTCAGTTAACATTCTTAGCACAACTTTTTGGTTCACAACGTTATCTTCCGCAAGTAATATCTTATAATTATTTCTTCTTTCCTTTAGATTATCATCATATGGAGATCTGACTTCCGTTTCATAATTATTTAGGTCAAATTGATCCTCGAAAGATGTGGGACTATAAACAACAGCCTCGGTTTTTTGGGGTTCTAATTTGATTGTAAAATGAAAGGTGGATCCTGTATTTACGGTGCTATTAACTCCTATTTTTCCACCCATCATGTTCACAAATTCTTTACAAATCATTAGTCCTAGGCCGGTTCCGCCATATTTGGATGAGTGTGAAGCGTCAAGCTGACTAAAAGGCTTAAACAGTGAATCGAGTTTTTCCTCAGGAATGCCGATTCCCGTATCTCGAACTGAAGACATTATCACTAAAGAATTATCAGAAATGGTTTCTAATCGCGAATATATTTCAATCTTACCTTTCTCAGTGAACTTGATTGCATTATGTATAAGATTTACGAAAATTTGTTTGATTCGCGTCGCATCACCACGAAGCGTATGAGGGATTTTTGAATCAACTTCCTTTGAAACATAAAGACCTTTTTCCCGTATTTTGCCAAGGTTAATTGATATTGCCTGATCAATTATATCATCTAGGTGAAAGTCGACCTCATATAGCTCCATTCTACCAGACTCAATCTTAGTCAAATCGAGAATTGAATTTAATAATTCTAGTAATGATTCTGCCGAGTTCTTAGCATTTCCAATAAATTGATTTAGTTCATCTTTATTGTCATAATAATCACTTTGGATTAATGATAAGTAACCAATTATTCCGTTGATTGGTGTGCGGATTTCATGTCCCAGAAAAGCTAAAAATTGACTCTTAGCCAAACTAAGCTGCATAGCTTCATCAGCAAGCATATCGGCTCTTTTCTTTTCTTCCCTTAATTCTTTTTCAGCAACTTTCTTTTTTTCTTCCGTAATCACTTGCTGAGTAATATCCCTAATACTTCCTTCAAGATATCCACTATTATCTTCTTCATCATAGAAGATTCTATCATTTAATTTAACAATTATATCCTCCCCATTTCTCTTTTTAAGCGTTATCTGATAATCTTCTACTGAACCTCTCTTCATTATTAAATTAATAAGTTTTTCTCTGTCTTCTTGAGATTTAAAAATTTCTGTTGCTATATTCACTTGTAATAGGTCTGATGGATCAGAATATCCCAATATTTTTGCCATCGATGGATTTGCAATAATGAATTTTCCATCCAATGTTGATTGAAATATTCCCTCAGCAGAATTGTTGAAAATTGATCTGAATCTTCTTTCCGATGCAACTACTTTTGCAGCATTCTTTGCTGCTTGAAGCCTCAATTTAAAATTAACCGCACTTCCAATTACTGAGAGAATACTCAAGAACAGAACAAAGACTACCGATTCATACATATTCGGCAGAAAATAAATGCTGCCATCGTTAACTATGATAGCAAAAGAAAATACAAGATTGTAATAAATGGCAACAATTATTTGATTTTTAACCTCCCAGCTCAAAAAAAGTGCGGAGGTGAATATCATTAATCCTACTATTTGAGAATTTGTAATTAAGGTTGAGGGAATAAGGTAGATCATGTATCCAGAGGATACTATAATTGTAATAAGTAAAATGTGAACGAGTAATACTGGTTTTTTCTTACCAAATGGTGTATTGGTGATAACAAGTATTGAAAACGCAATGATCGTTGCCATCAGCCTTGTGATGTAAACTTGAAGCGAGAATTGCTCAAAATATCGAACCTCAAACATCATGGCAAACAGGCCTGATACTGCAATCAATAAGGACATTACCTTAATTGGAGTGATCAGAAAATCTTCGGTTTTTCTTTTTAGTCTATTGTAAGATTTTCTGGATAGAAGGGTACCATCATTTGAAAACAAATCGAAAGCCATAATTTTTACTATTTTTTATACTTAATTTCAATTTCTGATTCTCATCATTCAAATAATATACCAGAATGAGCCTAATTCAGCGTCAAAATTTTATGAATAAAGACGTGTTTTTCTTAGATTTCCCCTCGCTAAGAAATAATTTCCGAATATGTTAGATTTTTTTTACTCAATTGACCTGGCGATTTTTTACTTTTTTAACCATAGCTTATCAATCGGTTTTTTTGATAAATTCTTCTCAATAATTACGGACGTAAATAACTGGTATATAGCTTATATTGTTTTATTGGGCATTACTTTTACAAAAGGCGGGGCTAAGGGAAAAATTGCTGTTGCAATGATTATTTTACTTATCATTGTAACGGATCAGTTGGGTCATAAAGTTATTAAGGAAATCTTTCAGCGAATTAGACCATGTAATACGTTGGCGGATGTTTTTACTCCTCTCGGTTGTAATGGTACATATTCTTTTCCGTCCAATCATGCACTTAATAATTTTGCTGCTGCGACTTTCTTCTATCGGTTGTTTCCAAAGTTAAAATGGATTTTATTTATTGCAGCTTTTTTAGTCAGTCTTTCACGAGTTTATTTAGGACTTCATTATCCGAGTGATATTATTGGTGGTGCAATGATTGGATCAGCATTTGGTTATATATTTTCAATCGCCTCATTAAAAATAGAAGGGTACTTGCAGTCAAGAAAATCAAAACAACTCGAAGTTTAAATGAAAGAAAACCTCAGGATTCGATCGGCAGATATAAATGATACCCCTATCATTTTGAAATTAATTAAAGATCTTTCCATCTATGAAAAACTTTCTCGTCAATTCAACAATAATGAAGAATTAGTAAAGAAATATTTATTTGGCGAACAAAAATTTGCGGAGGTGCTAATTGCTGAATTTGATGATCATCCAGTTGGATTCGCTTTGTTCTTTCATAATTATTCTACATTTGTGGGAAAACCCGGAATTTACTTAGAGGACCTTTTTGTTCAGCCCAAAATGCGGGGTAAAGGAATTGGTAAAAAATTATTTCTGGAAATCGTTAAAATCGCAAAGGACAGAAACTGTGGGCGAGTAGAATGGAGCGTTTTAAACTGGAACAAATCCGCAATTGATTTCTACAAAAGCATGCAGGCAATTCCTATGGATGAATGGACAGTCTATCGTCTAACTGCTAACAAAATAGATGAGTTGGCTTCACTAAGAAACGATTCCTAAATAAAACTATCGAGAATTACACATTAGAAACTCTAAATTTTATTTATAAAATACAATTAAGGATAATTTGATGACATCAAATAAAAACCGCAGAGTAGTTGTAACCGGAATGGGAGTTCTAACACCAATTGGGCTTACCGTTCAAGAATTTTGGGATGCAATGATGAACTCTAAAAGTGGTGCAGCAAATATTATCAGCTTCGATACTTCAAGAGTTGATACAAAATTTGCATGTGAACTCAAAGGGTTTGATCCATTACTTTACATAGATAAAAAAACTGTTAAACGTTTAGACCCATATGCTCAGTATGCCTTATCGGCTTCGTCTCAAGCTATTGTTGATAGCGGAATTGATGTTGCAAATTTATCCGAGTCGGAAAAAGCAAAAATTGGTGTGATCTTCGGAAGCGGTATCGGTGGAATACAAACGTTTTATCAGCAATCCATTATCAATCACACGCAAGGTCCAGGTCGTGTTTCACCGTTTTTTATTCCTATGATGATTCCTGATCTCGCCGCAGGTTACATTTCCATTCAGTACGGATTTAGAGGACCAAATTATTGTATCGTATCTGCATGTGCCACCGCAAACAATAATATGATTGATTCTTACTTCATGATTAAGCAAGGGCTAGCTAACATAATAGTAACAGGGGGAAGTGAAGCGTCAATAAATGAAATTGGTGTCGGCGGATTTAATGCTTCACGTGCGCTGTCTGTAAGAAATGACTCGCCCGAAACGGCAAGCAGGCCTTTTGACTTGACCCGCGATGGATTCGTAATGGGCGAAGGAGGCGGTGCATTAATTTTGGAAGATTTAGAACATGCACTAAATAGAAATGCAAAAATCTATGCTGAGATAATTGGAGTTGGTCTTTCGGCAGATGCTCATCACATCACAGCTCCGCATCCTGATGGTGCCGGTGCAGTGCTTGCAATGGAAATGGCAATAGGTAATTCGGATATTGATGCAGTTGATGTCGACTATGTAAATATGCACGGAACATCCACTCCTTTAGGGGATATTGGTGAAACCATCGCAATTAAAAAGGTTTTTGGTGAACACGCTAAGAAGATGAATCTTTCATCTACTAAAAGTATGACTGGACATTTACTTGGTGCCGCGGGAGCGGTTGAAGCAGTTGCATCAATTTTAGCAATTAAAAATGGAATTGTTCCTCCGACAATCAACTTTGCCAATGCGGATCCGGAATGTGACTTAAATTATACTTTCAACAAACCGCAAAAAAGAGAAGTGAATGTTGCTCTTAGCAATGCGTTCGGTTTTGGCGGTCATAACACATCAATACTTTTTAGTAAGTTTTTTCACCGATAATTCATCAATAAAAATTTTACAAAAAATAGGAGTTTAATAATGCTAGTTAAACCAAGCTCAAAAGAAGAAGAATATATTGCCCGGCTCGAATTTGAAGAGAAGAAAAAACGGGAAGAGGAACGCCATAAAAAAATGGTGGCAGATGAAAAGAAAAAACTTAAAGAAATTCACTACATGCGCTGTCCAAAATGCGGGATGGAACTCATCGAAATGTCGTATAAAAATCTGAAGATTGATAAATGTTCATCATGCGAAGGCATATGGCTTGATGCGGGAGAATTTGAGATAGTAACTGAAATGGAAAAATCGGCTTTAAATAAATTCTTTAACGTATTTAAAAAATAAAAGCACAGAAATCATTTTCTAAATCGAGTGAGTTTATACTTTAGTAACTATTAATTGAATTAAGCTATTCATCGCACAAAAAACATTTTTAACCTGATCGGAGAAATAAATTGGAGTGGATTTTCGAACCTCAGTACCTAATTGCGCTGCTAACTTTAACAGTTCTGGAAATTGTTTTAGGCATAGATAATATAATATTCATTTCTATCCTCGCAGGTAAGCTTCCTGTTGTAAAAAGAAAAAAGGCAAGGATTATTGGTCTTGCTCTTGCAATGATTACCAGAATAGCTTTGCTCTTTTCACTCACATGGATTATGCGGTTAACAAATCCTCTATTTAATATTCTTAGTCAAGAAATTTCGTGGAGAGATTTAATTCTTATCTTTGGTGGTTTATTTCTGCTTGCTAAAAGCACGCACGAAATTCATGACAAGTTGGAAGGTGAAGAAGGAAAAGCATCTATCAAAATAATCCCATCATTCAACGCAGTGATTATTCAGATTATATTGCTTGATATTATATTTTCACTCGACTCAGTTATCACGGCCGTTGGAATGGTTGATAAGCTTATGGTTATGGTCATAGCTGTGGTTATTGCTGTAATTTTTATGATGTGGTTTTCGGGAAAGATTAGTGATTTTGTTGAAGATCATCCCACAATTAAAATGTTAGCCCTAAGCTTTCTCCTTTTAATTGGAGTTACATTAATTACCGAAGGTTTTGATCAACATATTCCTAAAGGTTACATTTATTTTGCAATGGCATTCTCGGTTTTTGTGGAGATGCTAAATTTAAAATTACGAAGCAGACTTTCAAAACCGGTTGAGCTGCGAAAAGCATATGTGGAAGAAGAATTAAAAGTTTAATTAACACTCAGATTAGTATGTCCAACAAAATAAAAAATAGCAGCTCGAAAAGACTAGAGATCGAACGGAAATTTCTTGTAAAGAATAACGCTTGGAGAAAAGGAGCAAAAGGAGTTATTTATCAGCAAGGATATTTATCAACCGATTCATCAAGAACTGTTAGAGTTAGATTAGAAGGAAAATTTGGGAAGCTAACGATTAAGGGAAAGAAAATCGGTATAGCGGGGGATGAGTTTGAATATGATATTCCTCTAAATGATACGAAGTATCTGCTAAAAAAAATTTGCAAGCAACCAATCATAAGTAAGAAAAGATATAAGGTGCCCCATGGAGGGCTGGTTTGGGAAGTTGATGTTTTTGAAGGCGAGAATAAAGGTTTAGTTATTGCTGAAGTAGAATTGAAGAACGCTGAACAAAAATTTAAAATGCCAGCCTGGTTAGGAAAAGAAGTAACACGAGATCGGCGATTCAGGAATGCAAATCTTGTGGCAAACCCGTTCTCAAAATGGAAAGATAAATTGACACGTTAATCAAATATCATGGAATTCCTTTCTTCAATGAGATATTTTGCCTTGCATGGATGGATTGGAATATTTCTCATCATCATTTTTTGGTTTCTAAACTGGTTTCTTGATGGACTTCGAACTCAGTGGGGATTTTTCCCTCTTTGGTTAGGGTATTGTTTAACGATTGATGCCTTGGTTCTTAAAAGACGAGGTACTTCCCTTCTCACCCGTTCACCCAAAAAATATATCGGTTTATTTCTTGTCTCAGCTCCAAGCTGGTGGTTGTTTGAGTTGTTTAATTCCCATCTTAAGAATTGGCAATACATAGGAAAAGAAAATTTCACGAATTTTGAATATGCTTTGCTTGCATCGCTTAGTTTTTCCACAGTGATTCCCGCTGTTTTTGGTTCAGCGGAATTAGCATCCTCCTTTAATTGGATTAAGAAAATTAGAATTCCGTTTAGGCTTAAAAACAGCTCAACCACATTACTAGTTTTTTTTACGTTGGGAATTTTTCTACTTATCTCGATTCTAAAATGGCCAGATGTTTTTTATCCATTCGTTTGGATAACAATTTTTCTGTTGATTGAGCCTTTTAACATTAAGCGAGGATTTTCCTCATTATTAAACTTCGCAAAGGAAGGAAATTGGCAGCCGGTAATTTCTCTCTCAGTTGGCTGTCTTATTTGTGCATTCTTTTGGGAGATGTGGAATGTATATTCATATCCAAAATGGATTTACAACCTTCCTCACGTTAATACGCCTAAATTATTCGAAATGCCTTTTCCCGGTTACGTTGGTTACATTCCATTTTCATTTGAAATCTTCACGATAACCAGTTTTGTATACGGCGTAACGAAAACGAAACTAACTGATTATTTACAAATCGGTCAGTAATCTTTTTTTAAGATTTACTTCCTTATAACATACCCGTCCCAAATAAATTTCAGATTGGTTTAATTTTAATGTTGTGCTGCAAACTATATCCAAAAAAAGAAGGTGATACGGTTTTATTTCATTAGGTTATTGGTTTTACTAAGGTTTAGAAAAAATATTTATCCAAATACCGATTGCATGTCTGAATATTTTAACCTTAGTAACACATGGTAAGCTAAGTCTCTTCAACCTTATCACTTTATCTTCATAGATTGAGACTAAGTTTGCTGTTAGAAAATCATTTCTGAAATCAAAGAGCCTTATCTTTTGAATCAAGAGAGAAGAATTAAATGAGAGGGGGTTGAATTCATATATAATCAAAATCCAGTCATTGCAGAGAATTAGAAAAACTTTCATCTTATTGCTTATTTATTTTGGACAGCAGTGCCTAACAATGTTGTTTGAATTCTTGAATAATTACCAGGATAAAACTAAGTTACCTGTGTGTTAAAAAGTTAACCTGAGGAAACCTCAGTTTTTACCTGCTTAAAATCTAGGGTATCTATATGAATAACTCAAAACTCCTTCAACAAATTGCCCGCAAAGATTCTAACAAAGAGAAGCTCGCAGAAAGAGTAATTAAAAATTCAGAATTGCTCCAAGAACTTTTCGCCGGTTTGCAAGCTCCTGAAGCACGAATCAAATATGGCTCAAATAAAGTTTTAGTGATCATCAGTGAAAAAAATCCGGCAATGCTTTATCCCAAATTAGATTTTTTCGTCGCGCAGTTAGACAGCGAAAACAATTTCCTCAAATGGGGTGCAATTGAAATTATTGCAAACTTATGCCAGGTTGATTCAGTACATCATTTTGAAAATATCTTTTCAAAATATTTTTTCCCAATTCACGCTCATCAAATGATAACTGCCGCAAACACAATAAAAGCCGCAGCAAAAGTTGCTTCCTTCAAACACAATTTAACCGAGAAGATCTCTGAGGAAATATTAAAAGTTGAAGCAGCAGATTATGAAACACCAGAATGCAATAATATAGTGATAGGTCAAGCTATCAAGTCCTTGGATGAATTGTTTCCGAAACTAAAAACCAAAGAACCGGTATTCGCATTTGTAAAACGACAACTAAAAAATAAAAGACCTGCTACGCGAAAGAAAGCAGAAAATTTTATTAGAAAAAATCAAAAGCTATTAGAAAAATAAAGTTAAAAGGAGAGCAAAATGTGGTTGATTATCGTTGCAATTGTACTGTTTATTTTTTTCTTAGGAATAAGAATCGTTCGTCCTACTCACAGAGGTTTGATTGAAAGACTTGGCAAGTATAATAGATTTGCTAATTCCGGATTCAATTGGATTATTCCGGTAATCGACAGAATGTACCAGGTTAACATTACCGAACAAATGGTTGATGCCGAACCCCAGGAAATAATAACCAATGATAACCTAAATGCAGTCGTTGATGCCCAAGTTTATTTCAAAGTTAAAGACGATGAATTGAATGTTAAGAACTCACAGTACAATGTTAATAATGTAAATTTTCAGATTGTGAATCTTGCCCGTACAACACTCAGAAATATTATTGGTACGTTAACCCTAAAATCTGCCAATAGCGAAAGAGGAAGAATAAATACTGAACTTCATAAAATTCTAATCGAGGAAACAACTACTTGAGGAATTGACATTGTGCGAACTGAACTTAAACAAATTGATCCTCCAAAAGATGTTCAAGACACAATGAATAAAATTGTAAAAGCCGAAAACGAAAAAATTGCAGCTATTGATTATGCAACCGCAGTAGAAACAGTCGCAGATGGTGAAAAAAGAGCAGCTATTAAAAAAGCCGAGGGAATAAAGCAAGCAAATATTCTAAAAGCTGAGGGAGAAGCAGAAGCAATTAGATTGGTGAACGATGCAGCCAACAAATATTTCATTGGGAATGCACAGCTTTTAAAGAAACTTGAGACAGTGCAGAATTCTTTGCAGAATAATACAAAAGTAGTTGTTCCAGGGAATGCTGAGTTAGTAAATGTAATCGGTGATTTGGCGGGTGTTCTTCCTATGACAAAATAATATTTTAGATAGCTTATGCTCGGAATTGGAATCTAAATTTTTTACGAGTTAAGAACTACTTTTTCTTACTCTCAAAAAAAATATCGGGAATTCCAATATTTACTTTATAGTTGGAATAAGAAACATAAACCTTCCCCGCAGTTGTAGGTTTGTTATCCTTTTTCTTTTTCCCAGATCTCGTGCTTAAATCTCCGCTGAATCCCATTGGAATATTCGTCTTATCAATATTGAAAGAAAAGATCATCATGCTTGGTAAAGGATAATTTAAATTGGTAAGATCGTACTTAAGCTCTATTGCAAAAGTGCCGTTTGTTTTTGTTGTGCTTTCCATTTTTCTAATAACATTTTGGGATTTGTCAATCCAAAGAGTTGACAAAATCACCTCATCAGTTTCACCAAGCGGAATTACTTTCACTACTGAAGTTATAATGTTATCTAATGTATCTTGTCTAACATAAAAAGCGGTATACTTTTTCTTTAGCAAAGCACTTGGAGAAAAATCAAATCCTTCTCGTGGAAGCAATGCAAAAGTTTCAGATTCAAAATGTACTTTGTCAGGCTGTTTAAAATAAATTTTTGCTTCTGTATCCGGCACTTTTAAGAAATCCACATCGACTTTAATATTTACGTTCACTTCATAATCTTGAACTTTATTGAATGAATCAAGCACTTTTTTAAGGATTGCGTCCGGATCGTTTGTCTGAGGAAATGTAATGGTCGTAAGTGTGATAACTAAGATTATTATTTCATTAAGATTTTTCATTGCATCAATTAAACTATGATATTAAAAATTTGTTTCTTCTGATTAATTCCTTAGCTCAGAATATCTTTTTTGTTGAAGATAAAAACAGTTGCTCCGAAAAAGAAAATTACGTGACTGATTAAAACCAACGCTGATTTTATAATATCCTGAATGTCTATTGGATCATCAAATAATGAGCGCCAGGATTGCATGTAATTTGTAAATAAATACGGACGAATAGATTGAAAAAACTCGATGTCCAATGCTGAAATAATCACAAACACAATTATTATTGCCATCGTTGAAACAATTGGACCAATTGCATTTTCAACCAGTGAGGAAAATAAAAAAGCCAACGCTAGAACAACAGTCATGCTAAGAGTCGCAAACCCATAGGCCAAAATGAAGCGCCAAAAAACATCAGTGCGGGATAATATTAGGATGTTCACATTTTTAATAACGATTAATTCCCCCACTCCAAAAACTAAAAGCCCAATTCCTAAGCTCATTACTGCAAGAAAAAGTACCAATAAGTTGGTGTAAATAAATCCACCAAGAAACTTTGAGAAAACAATTTTGAATCGGGAAACAGGTCGCGTTACTAAAATTCTATACGTGCCGGCAGTTGCTTCTCCGGCTAATAAATCACCTGCAACAAGAGTGATTAAGAAAGGAATATGAACAACTAATGCGTTTAAAATTGCGTAAGAAATTAAATAGCCGTTGAGAAGATTTCCTACAAAAATAAATGACTGCTGTAAATTGCGAGTCATAAAATTTATACTCTTTTCCCCTTCAACGAGCATTGCAATTTGAATTATTGGAACTAGAATAGCTATTGCAAGAAAACCAATATATGTTCTCCACTTCCTGAAAATTTTCGAAAGCTCAATGCTTATTAAAGAAAAAATCATAAGGATTTCTCGGTTATTTGCAGGAAATATTCCTCGAGAGACCTTGTGGGAACCACAGCGCTAACAGAAATTTTATTATCAACCAAATATTTATTCAGCTGGGCAATTTCTGTATTCTTGAGCGAAAAAATTACTTGGTTCTTTGTTTTGGAATTCAACTTTTTAATCCATGATGTCTCTTGCAATAATTGGAGAACTTTATGCGTATCGTCAACTTCGAAACTTACTTTAAGGTCATTCCGGTTAAGTAACTCTTCAACGTTACCTTCAACTTGAGTTGAACCTTTATTTATTATTATCATTCTATCGGCAACCATTTCAACTTCGTAAAGAATATGAGAAGAAAGAAAAATTGTTTTCCTCTGATCCTTGCTGAGATGAATAATTAAATCCCTAATCTCCTTCATTCCTTGAGGGTCCAAGCCGGTGGTTGGTTCATCAAGAATAATTAATTCCGGATCATGTAAAAGAGCTTGAGCAATGCCTAATCGCTGCTTCATCCCATGTGAAAAAGTTTTAACCTTACTTTTAAATCTTTTGTCAAGTCCAACCAGCTCTAAAACTTCCATAATTCGTATATTGGGTGACTCAATCCCGGAAAGTTTTGCGAGTATTTCCAGATTTTTATATGCCGATAGAAAGCCGTAAAAATCGGGCTTCTCAACGATTGCACCAATCTTTCGTAAGATTTCTATGCGGGATTCTCTTAATGACTTTCCAAATATTTTAATTTCTCCTTTTGTAGGTGAAATTAGAGTAAGCAGCATTCTTATCGTTGTGCTTTTGCCCGCTCCATTAGGGCCTAAAAAACCAAACACATCGCCTGTGTAAACATTAATGCTCAGATCGTTAACAGCCTTTAGTTCTTTGAACTGTTTTGAGAGATTCTTCACTTCTATGATTTTATTATCGTCGGACATTTCCGGTTTTAGAGTTGGATTTAATTCAATTTTAACGATTAATTATTTTTGTAAGCGATTTTTTGTCCAGTAATTTGCTTTTGAAAGATAAAAAATTATTTACTCAACACATCTATAAAAAAAATTATGCTTCTGATTGACTTTTGAGAAAATTAATTTATTGAACTTGAAAGAATTAATTTGGTTTTATCTAAAATTATAGTAAACTTACTATCAGAAGTTCCTGCAAGCAAAAAAATATTTTTTTCGGCAAAAATTAATTTCTTAAAACTATTTTCTTTTAAAACTTTTTTATTTAGTTTGCCTGCGGTTGCAGTCTTGTTCATCAACTCTTACAAAATTCAATAATGAAATTATTACAAACAACAATTCGTAAAAAAATTATTTTAAAAAGCTAAGCAACCTATCTATGAACAAAACTAAATTTGCGTACGAGGGAGTGCATCAATGCAAATAAAGAGATTTTATACAGAAAGCGGGAAAGATCCGCTATCATCGTTCAAATTTGAAAAACGAACTTCAGAAATACGAAATCCTGATGGATCAATTGTCTTCAGAATGGAAGACATTGTTGTTCCCTCACAGTGGTCACAAGTTGCCACAGATATAATCGCTCAAAAATATTTTAGAAAAGCGGGGGTTCCTAAGCTTTTGAAAAGGATTCGTGAAAAAGGAGTTCCTTCCTGGTTACAATCATCCAGAGCTGATGTCGAAAAATTAGAACTGCTTCCAGAAAAGGAACGTTATTCTTCTGAAGTAGATTCAAGACAGGTATTTCATCGTTTAGCCGGATGCTGGACTTACTGGGGCTGGCAAGGTAAGTACTTTGGTTCCGAGGAAGATGCAAAAGTCTTTTATGATGAGCTTGTTTATATGCTCGCAAATCAGATGTCAGCACCAAACAGTCCGCAATGGTTCAATACGGGTTTGAATTGGGCTTATGGAATCAGTGGTCCATCACAAGGTCATTATTATGTTGATCATAAAACCGGCGAACTCACTGCTTCATCAGACGCCTATACTCATCCGCAACCGCATGCATGTTTCATTCAATCTGTAAGTGATGATTTGGTTAACGAAGGCGGAATCATGGATCTTTGGGTTCGTGAGGCACGTTTATTTAAATATGGTTCAGGAACAGGTTCAAACTTTTCTGATGTTCGCGGATCAAGTGAACCATTGAGCGGGGGCGGTAGATCTTCGGGTTTAATGTCATTTTTGAAAATTGGTGATAGGGCTGCCGGCGCAATCAAATCTGGTGGAACAACAAGACGCGCTGCTAAAATGGTCACTATCGATATAGATCATCCGGACATTGAGGAATTTATTAATTGGAAAGTAATTGAAGAACAAAAAGTTGCTTCATTAGTTGCCGGTTCTAAACTATGTAATTATCATCTTAATGCAATAATGAAAGCCTGTTATGATGAACACCCGGAGAATGACCGTTTCAGTAAATCATTAAATAAAAAATTAAGAAATGCTGTTATCGAAGCGCGAAAAGTAAATATTTCAAATAATTATATCGAAAGAGTGATCCATCTCGCAAAGCTTGGATTTAAATCGATTGAATTTCCTACTTACTCTACAGATTGGAACTCAGATACTTATTCTACTGTATCTGGTCAAAATTCAAATAACTCGATTAGAGTTACAAACGAATTTATGAATGCCATATTAAATGATGGTGATTGGAATCTTTATTGGAGAATTGAAAAGAAAAAAGCTACTAAAGAAAATAGAGAACCCAAACCTTACAAGACACTTAAAGCAAATGCCCTTTGGGATGAAGTTGCTTTTGCAGCATGGTCTTGTGCAGATCCTGGAATTCAATTTCACACAACAATAAATGAATGGCACACATGCCTTGAGAACGGTGAGATCAGAGCTTCTAACCCCTGCAGCGAGTATATGTTTTTAGATGATACCGCTTGCAACCTTACATCACTTAATCTTGTAAAATTTTATGATAATCAGACTAAAGGGTTTAAAGTTGATTCTTTGCGTCATGCAACAAGAATTTGGACAATCGTTTTAGAAATAAGTGTTTTGATGGCTCAATTTCCAAGTAAAGCAATTGCACAAAATAGCTACGACTTTAGAACTTTAGGATTAGGTTATGCAAACTTAGGTTCTTTGCTGATGCTTCAGGGCATTCCCTACGACAGTAACGAAGCTTTTGCAATTTGCGGTGCAATAACTTCTATAATGCATATGTCTGCGTATGCAGCTTCAGCAGAAATGGCTAAAGAGCTTGGCACTTTCACGCACTACGATATAAACAAAAATCACATGCTGAAAGTAATTAGGAATCATCGAAGAGCAGCTTACAATGTACCTAACGATGAGTATGAAGGATTAACGATCTATCCGATGGGAATAAATCCCAAATACTGTCCTTCTGATTTACTGAAAGCAGCAAGAGAAGATGCGGACAAAGCTCTTGAACTTGGAACTGAAAATGGATTTAGGAATGCTCAAGTAACAGTTATTGCTCCAACGGGTACAATTGGTATGGTAATGGACTGCGACACTACTGGTGTGGAACCGGATTTTGCTTTAGTGAAGTTTAAAAAACTTGCCGGCGGCGGATACTTCAAAATAATCAACCAGTCGACTCCTCTTGCCTTGGAAAGACTTGGATACAATAAAGATCAGATAAACGAAATTGTAAAGTATGCAAAAGGTTCAGGTACTTTGGTTGGTTGCCCTTACATAAATCCGGAATCGCTTAAAGCAAAAGGTTTTACAGAAGAAGTTCTCACTAAAATCGATAAAGCCCTTCCATCTGTATTCGATCTCAGTTTTACATTTAACAAATTCATCATTGGTTCCGATTTCTTAATTAAAAAACTCAACTTTACGGAAGAAGAAATTAATGATTATGATTTTAACATGCTTGAGAAGTTAGGATATTCCAAGCAAGAAATAGCGTCAGCAAATGATTACGTCTGCGGAACAATGACCATAGAAGGTGCACCATTTTTGAAACATGAACATTATCCCGTGTTTGATTGTGCAAATAAATGCGGCAAAAAGGGTACGAGATTTATTCGCTCCATTGCTCACATCAAAATGATGGCAGCAGCACAGCCATTTATTTCAGGGGCTATTTCCAAAACTATCAATCTCCCGAATCAATCATCAGTAGACGACATTAAAGATTCCTACATGCAGTCCTGGAAGCTGGGAGTTAAAGCCAATGCTATTTACAGAGATGGTTCAAAATTATCCCAGCCGCTAAATACGCTGAGCGAAGATGAATTGGAAGCCATAATTGAAGAAAAAGAGAAGAACGACATAGTTAAAATAGCCGAGCGAATAATTCATAGATACATCGCTAAGAGAAGAAGACTACCATATAGAAGAACCGGTTATACTCAGAAAGCAAAAATAAACGGGCAATCTGTTTACATCAGAACCGGCGAGTATGAAAATGGACAAATTGGTGAAATATTTATAGACATGCACCGTGAGGGTGCCGCTGTTAGAAGTTTATTAAACTGTTTTGCTATTTCCGTGTCGCTCGGTCTTCAGCATGGCGTTCCACTGGAAGAATTTATTGATGCCTTTGTGTTCACTAAATTTGATCCTAGCGGAATCGTAACCGGAAATGAAAAAATAAAAATGGCCACGTCTGTGATCGATTATATTTTCAGGGAGCTGGCTGTATCATATCTTGGCAGGTACGATCTTGCTCATGTAGAACCAACTGAGCTTAATGGTAAAGCTTCTAAAGGAATAATTAAAAAATTCATCGAGCCAGAATTTGAAAGTGAGGAGCTAATAAGCGAACGCCTGGTTGAGCTAGATAAGAATGATTCCTATGAATATTCTCTATCGACCAATGAAACAAAGTATTCTCCAAGCCTGGATAGCTTACCTTCAGATTCAATCGCATCAAAAGTTAAAAGTGCAATTCAATCCGGATACACAGGAGATATTTGTCCCGAATGCCAAAGCACAATGATGGTTAGAAACGGAACCTGCTTGAAATGTTTAAGCTGCGGTTCAACTACTGGATGCAGCTAGGATGAAAAGTTGGAATACTCCAAAGCCGTTCCATGGGACGGCTTTTATATTTTCGCTCATCGTGGAAGTAAGTGGGTAAAAATGATAACAAGAAACGTCATAACATATGAGGAGATAAGGGGATAGAGGAATTTTAAGTTAATAAA